>Ga0268266_10000395_pt1 | contig 66128 bp, 60 predicted proteins | sample KBSS13metaG_FD_190356 | JGI IMG/M metagenome (GOLD analysis project Ga0268266, IMG submission 190356) | Switchgrass rhizosphere microbial communities from Kellogg Biological Station, Michigan, USA - KBS S1-3 metaG (SPAdes) (version 2) | ecosystem: Host-associated > Plants > Roots > Rhizosphere...
TCATCCTGGGTGACAACATTTTCTACGGCCACGAGGTCACCGAACTGCTGGAAACGTCTGCCAAGCTCACGAAGGGCTCCCACGTGTTCGCGTACAAGGTGAAAGACCCTGAACGCTACGGCGTGGCGGAGTTCGACAAGCAGTTCAAGGCGCTGAGCATTGAAGAAAAGCCCAAACAGCCCAAGAGCAATTGGGCCGTCACGGGACTGTACTTCTATGACGCCGACGTGGTGAAGATCGCGCAGAACCTTAAGCCCAGCGCCCGCGGCGAGCTGGAAATCACCGACGTCAATCGCGCCTATCTTTCGCGCGGCGATTTGAAGGTGCAGCCGATGGGTCGCGGCGTGGCCTGGCTCGACACCGGAACGTACGATTCACTCCTCTCCAGCAGCCAGTTCGTCCAGACGCTCGAAGAGCGGCAGGGCCTGAAGGTGGCGTGCATCGAAGAGATCGCGTTCAGCAAGGGCTTCATCGACGCGGCCGGCATGGAAAAGCTCATCGCCAAGGCCGGCAAGAGCGACTACGGCGCGTACCTTCGCAAGGTGCTGGCCGAAGCGATGGACGGATAGCGGATGGTCGTTGGAATCCACCACGTTCAGATCAGCATGGCTCCGGAGCAGATCGCTTCGTCGCGCAAGTTCTACATGGAACTGCTCGGCATGCGCGAGATCCACGACCCGTTCGCCTCCGACGGCGGGTGCTGGCTGGCGGCGGGGCCGTCGCAGCAGGTGCATCTGCGGGTGGAGCGGACTGTCGACCGAAGCACCACGCGCGCGCACCCGGCGCTGATGGTCTCTGACCTGGCCGATTGCCGGGAGCGCCTCACGGCGGAGAAATTTCCGATTTTCGAGCAACCCAAGATTGAAGGCTTCGATCGTATCCATACGATCGATCCCAGCGGGAACCGGATTGAAGTGATTCAGCCGGACGGACAGCAAGTTTGAAGGAGCGACATGCGTACGATTCTGGTCACCGGCGCGGCCGGGTTTATTGGTTCGAACTTCGTGCGGATGCTCGCCACCCGCGGCGAACAGGTAAAGCTGATCGCGTTCGATAAGCTCACGTACGCCGGGAATCTCGCCAACATCAAAGACTTGCTCGGCGACAAGGTGATTTTTGTCAAGGGCGACATCTGCGATCCCGCGGCCGTTCAGAAAGTCTTCGACGAGTACGGCGTGAAAGAAGTCGTTCACTTCGCGGCCGAGTCGCATGTTGATCGCAGCATCCTGGGTTCCGGCCCGTTCGTGATGACGAACGTCATCGGCACGCAGGTGCTGCTCGACGTCGCCAAGGCTAAGGGCGTGGAAAAGTTTCTGTACGTCAGCACGGACGAAGTCTACGGCACGCTGCCGGAAGATCAGCCCGACGTGAAGTTCACCGAAGAAACGCCGATTCAACCGAACAGCCCGTACAGCGCCAGCAAGGCCGCCGGGGATTGTCTGGTTCGGAGTTACTTCCACACGTTCCACATGCCGCTGCTCACCACGCGGTGCAGTAATAACTACGGGCCTTACCATTTCCCGGAGAAGTTGATTCCGCTTTTCGTCACTAACCTGATGGAAGACAAGCAGGTCCCTCTCTACGGCGACGGCAAAAACGTTCGCGACTGGCTGTACGTGGAGGATCACTGCGACGCCATCTACACGGTGCTCAACAAGGGCAAGTTCGGCGAAGCCTACAACGTCGGCGGCAATAACGAGATGACCAATCGGCAGATCACCGAGATCATTTTGAAGGCGATGGATAAACCCTGGGACAAGTACGTGAAGTACGTTCAGGATCGCCCGGGCCACGATCGGCGGTACGCGATCGACGCCGGCAAGATCAAGCGGGAACTGGGCTGGGAGCCCAAGTACCGGTTCGAGTCGGCTATCAAAACCACAATTCAGTGGTACCGTGACAACGAAAACTGGTGGCGGAGTATAAAGAGCGGCGAGTATCTCAAATACTACGAGACGCAGTACGCGAATCGGTAAGGGTTGAGATATCGGATTCACGGCGTGCCAGTTAAGTGGCAAGCCCTGTGGCGTTAAAACCAAGGAAAATGAAGCCCGCGGAACTTCCGCGGTTTTTTGGAGAGTAGGATGAAACGTTTCAGCAACTGTGCCAAATGGATCGGAATCTGGGTTTTTGTAGCTCTTGCGACGGTTTCGACTCCGCTTTTTGCGGCCGGGATTCGGGTCGTGGGTTGTGAGGAGCCGGTTCAGAGCTACAAGCGGGGCGTTTGCGAGAACCACCTGTCGGCCGAGGATTTTCGGGCCCTTGCGCCGGGCGTGTCGTGGTTTTACAACTGGCACTTTGAATCCAAGGACCTGCCACCCGAGGGCGTGAAGATGGAGTTCCTGCCCATGTGCTGGGGCGACACGCAGGAGCGACTCGACGGGCTGGATCGGTATCTCTCCAATCATAAGCCGCGCGCGGTGCTGGCGATCAACGAGCCGAACCTGAAAGGCCAAGCCTTCATCCCGCCGGAGCAGACGGCCAAGCTGTATTTGAAGATCAAGGCGATCGCCGACAAGCACGGCATCCCAGTCGCGGGGCCGAACATGGCGCTGGGGTCGAGTGAAAACGACAGCATCAAAGCCATGGATCCGATCGACAACAAGCAGACCACCTACACATTCATGGTGCCGTTCCTCAAGGCGTTCATGCATTACGTCGGCGACGACAAGAAGGTCGGCGCGATGGCGTGGCACGGGTACGGCCACTCCGGCGAATTCAACTGGGCGATGAATCTGCTCACCAAGGAATTCAACAAGCCTGCCTGGGTCACCGAGTACGCGTGGTGGAAAGCACCGAACGACGCGGAAGAAATGCGCTTCATGATGCAGGCCACCGATGCGATGGAGCGGTCTGAAAATGTCCCCGGCTACGCGTGGTTCAAGGAACGCGTCGGCGGGAACAGGAAGATCAGCCTGTTCGAAAAAGAGTCTGGCAAGCTCACGCCGCTCGGTAAGGCTTATGTGAATATGCCTGTTCATGATGCCGACCTTTTCTATCGCATTCCCGGCAAGCTCTCGGCCGGGCGGTACTTGACGATGAAAAACATGCAGATTTTTCCGAGTTCCGATGGAGGCGCGTTCGCCGACATGGTGGCCGACAAGGGTGGCGCGTCGATCGACTACAACCTCCAATCTGATGCGGCAGGGCAATACACCGTCAGGCTCCGCGTGAACGGCGCGGAGAGCGTGACCGCCGGTAACGGGTCGCTCACGCTGGGCAAGAAGGCCGGCAAGGACTGGAAAACGATCGAAACCAAGTTACAACTCAACAAGGGAACCGGCACGCTCCGCGTGAACATTCCCGACAAGGACCAGCGCATCGAGTCGATCGAATTTGTAAAACCATGAGCACCACACCCGCCAACTTGTACCGCTCGGTTTTGATCACAGGCGGGGCGGGCATGCTGGCGCAGGCGTTCGGGCAGGCGCTGATCGAGCGGCAGATCGAGTTCACGACGCTTCGCCGGGCGGATCTCGATCTGACGGACCCGGCGGCCGTGCAGGCGGCGATGGCGGAGCATCACGCGACGCTGGTGCTCAACTGCAGCGCGTACACGAAGGTTGACTTGGCGGAAAAAGAAACGCTGCAGGCGAACGCCGTCAACGGCTACGCGGTCGGCACGCTCGCGGCCGCGTGCAAGGCGAGCGGGGCGGCACTGGTTCACTTCAGCACTGACTACGTCTTTGACGGAACGCTCAACCGCCCGCTCCGGCCGAGCGATCCCGTCGGGCCGCGTAGCGCGTATGGGCGATCGAAGCTTTTGGGCGAGCAGCTTCTGCAGGCCAACGCGCCGGAGCGCTGGCTGATCCTCCGAACCGCCTGGCTGTACGGCCGCGGCGGGCCGTGCTTTCCGGCGACGATGGTTAATGCCGCGCGGGCGGGCAAGCCGCTCAAGGTGGTGGAGGATCAGGTCGGTTCGCCGACATATACGGTTGACCTTGCCCACACCACGCTTGATTTGCTCGACGCCGGCGCCAACGGCGTCTCCCACGTCGCTAACGCCGGGCAGACGAACTGGCGGGAATTCGCCCAGGCGGCGCTCGATGAGTTCGGCGTGCCGGCCACCGTGGAGGGCATTACCAGTGCCGATTGGAAGACCATCCGCCCCGATTCCGCCGACCGGCCCAGCTACAGCGTCTTCGATCTGTCGCCGGTAGAACGTTTGCTCGACCGACCGATGCCCACCTGGCAAGACGCGCTCAGCCGTTACCACACGGCGGTGGATGCGGCCGGCTCCTTTTAGGTCAGTATCCAGTTGTGGAAGATTCCGGATTTTTAGACCGTCCTGATTTGACCCCGCTATAATCTCTTCCATAAAGATTCCCCTCAAATCAAGGTATTTATGCGTTGGGTGTTGTTGATCGCGGCGGCCGGATGCTTGGCAGGTTGTTCGTCGGCTCAGCAGTCGGGCGAAGTGTCTGACTCGTCTTCCCCGAAAAACCAAATCGTCCTCAAGTCGACGGCGCCGATTCCGATCGTTGAAAAGCCCACGACGCGCCCGGCGGTCATCGGCACGATCTCGCTCAGCGGCGACATCGCCCGCCCCGGCCAGCGCGATTTACGAGGCGGCGAGAAGATCAGCGACGTTCTTCGCACCGCATCGCTCTCCGTTCCCGCTAGCAAGCTCACGGTGGTGCTCAACCGTCGCTGCCCTGAAGGGCTCACCAGCGAAATGATCGACATCGATCAGAACCTGGCCGTGCTCGATCCGCGGCGCAACTACGATCTGCGTGACGGCGACGAGCTGGTCGTGTCAGTGGTGCCGTCGATGCCTGAAGGCTTGGCGCGCCCGATCGCATCGGACATGCAGCCCACGCATTGATCGATCGCGCGAAGGTTCATTCGACGTTCCCCTTTATTCAATTGTGAAACGAATAGCGTTGACGCGCCTCAACGCGTCGGCGGGTGAGGAACCCGCGCTCAATTACGGCCGCGTCGTAGGCGTGGCGGGGCGAGTCATCGCCTCGACCGCCGGCAGCGTGGTGCTGAGCTTCTCGATCTCCTGCGTCGTCGGTGCGTGCACCTGGCCGAGGAACAACGGCTCTTTGATCGTCTTCAACAGTTCCAGCCGCTGCTTGGCGAGTGTGACGAACGCCTCGGGGGCGGACGTGTCGTCGGCGACGATCTGGTAATTCTTGGCGGCTTCATCCCAGTTGCGGCGATTCTCCGCGATCGAGGCCAAACCCATCCGCGCCGTGATGGCCGAGATGCGCTGCTCCACGTAGTCCGTCACCACAATCTTGTAAGCCCTTTCCGCCAACGCGAGATAATCTTCCGTCGACTTCGGCCCCTTCAGCGCCGGCCGGGTGGTCGCGCCGGGCAGTTGCGGGAAGTTTGCGATCAGCCAGTTCAAGTCGCCCAAGGCCACCTGCGCCTCGGCCCGAATGAACGGGTCCTTCGCCGATGCGAGCAGCTCTTCGATCTTTCGCGATGCATCGAGATACCGCGCGTCACGGAAGTTAGCGAGTTGCTCTTGGCTGCTCGTTCGCGTCGGATCGGCCTGGCGGATGTCGCGGAGCATCATGCGAACGTTGGTCAGATCGCCGCGTTCCTGCGCCAGTGCGTTCTCGGCTGCGTTCATGCGGAAGCGGTAGAGCAGGAATGCGGTCAGCCCGATGATGATGGGGATCAGCACCCAGTTGGCGTACTTCTGCCACGGGCTGGTCATGTCGAGTTCGACCGCTTTGCTCTTCACGTATTTTTTGCCCGTTGGTTCGGTCATGGGAGGGGGAGTGTAATGACGTTAGGGTCTGGGGTCTAGGGTCTGGGGTCTGGGGTGAGTGCGGGAGATCCGGCTTCTACCCCAGACCCTCGACGCCAGACCCCAGACCCGCTTCGTTCATTCCAGCGTAAACCACTGAACTTCCACCCGCCGGTTCTTGTCTGAATCCGTACCGGCGGGTTCTTCCCAGCCGCGGCCGATGGAGTCGAGGCGGTCGGGGCTGACTTTGTAAAGCTCCATGAGCTTGTTCTTCACTTCCGTCGCCCGGTCCTTGGAAAGCTGCATGGCGCCCAGCGCCCGCGTGCGGACGAGTTGCTCGCCGCCCTGTTGGCGGAAGGTGGCGATCATCGCGTTGTCGACGTGCCCGCGCAGCAGCACCGAGCTGCCGGGGCTTACCTTGAGCATCTTGTTGATGGACTCCAGGTTGCTCACATTGTCCTTGTTATTCATGTCGAGGTTCGACTTGTTTGGCTCGAAGTAGAACCGAATGTCCTTGGTGAGCAGGGGATCGCCTTCAACGGTGGAGCTGGCGCCGGCGGTCTTGATCGGCGCGATCGCGATTTTCTGCCCGGCGAATTTGCCGCTCTTGTCCAGCGCGTCGAGGAACCGCGCGTCGATAAACCGGTCGCCGTCGGCCGGGTTCTTGATGATCTCCGCGCCGTACGCCAGGTTGGCCGACTGAAAAATCCCGCCGAAGCTGCCGGCCGAATCGATCGAGCCGTTGAAGAACGCCAGATTCTCCGGCAGGTTGGCCAGGTGCACTTTCGCCAGTTCCTCTTTCGCCTGAGCGCGGTCCCACTTGCCGTCCTTGGTGCTGAACGCCTTGGCGATCAGGTCGAGGTACTTCTCCTGATCGTCGCGCACCATGCGGTTGCCTTCGAGAAGTCCTTCGGTCAGCCCGGCCACCATGTCCTGGTGGGCCTGCGCGAAACCTTTGTTGACGATGAGAATGTCCGCCACGATGAGCAGGTTGCGGTTGGTGGTGATGATGGTGGCCTTGCCGTCGGATCCGTCGGCCACTTCGCTGGTCTTGGGCGCCCACGTCACGCAACCGGCGAGGCGATTGCGGCCGGCCTTCAGATCTCGCAGGAAAATGTCACCCGCGCCAAAGCCGTCGCTGCAGTAGACGAGGTTGATCTTGTCCGCGTCCGGCGGCGACGACAGGTCCGCCAGCATGTTCACGCCGATACCCGCTTCCTGGGCGAGATAGCGAATGAAGAAATCCGATTCCGTGAACTGCGAGCAGCTCAACACTTTGCCCTTGAGTTGGTTGATGCGCTTGATGTCCGACCGAACGACAATGCCGTCCGCGCCGCGGCTGTATCCGATCTGCGCCGGCACGATCACCTGAAACTGCTTGCCGTACACCGCCAGCACGTCGGTGGTGGTGGCCGACGCGGCGATGCGGCCGCTGTTCAGCGCCGACCAGCTTTCTTCCTCGCTCAGCGTCAGCTTCACTTTGAACCCGAACTTCTTGAAGAAGTACGAATTTTCCGACGGCTCCAGCCCACCGTTCGCGGCGACCAGCCCCGCGTAGCCGGCGTACTGCGACAGCTCGACGATGATCGTGTTGTCCTTCACCACGAACGGCGCCGCCGCCTTCAGGTGCGGGATTTCCGTGCGCGTTTCGACCAGCTCCGTGTCGGCTGCGAGATTGCCGATGCCGGTGTCTTTTTTCTGCGCGAACGACTGAACCGCACAGACGAGCAATGCAAACGCCAACGAGACTCGGAAGAGCGTGGTGTTCATAGTTTTGACTCTCGAGCAGGGTTTCAACCGGCCGTATGACGCAAAAATCACCTCAAAGCGGTGACGCGAATCGTAATCCATACTGCGGCCATCAGTTAGGCCGTAAAGGTCGGGTGCGAAAAGGTGCGAAAAGGTTCGTTTAGGTACGTTTAGGTGCGCATCGCGTACACATTTGGGACACCTTTTGCGACCGCTGATCGGCACGTTCCAACATTTCAGTCTCCAGAGCGACGATTTGCTGTTCCTAACATTATCCGTACATAATATCCGCGAAGTCTGAAAAAGTCGGCCGAAATCTGAGAATTTTTTTGCATGCTTGCAACGCGGATTCAGGCCGATAGAACTAACGAACAAGTCCGCTCTCGCAAAAACCTTTCACGTTTAGCCGTCGCCAGGCGGCGACGGCTAAACGTGCGACTCACTCGCGAGCTCGCAGCGGCTTTTGTTCTCCAATCACTTCAGCAACGAGTCGATATCCACGCGCGATGACTTCGTCGCGGTCGGCAGCACCGGCGCCTGGTCTTCGCTCATTTTGCTCAATGCCGCAGACATCGACGCGAGTTGCGTTTCGGTCTTTCGCAGCGTGTCGAGCTCGGCCATGCCCTGGTTCAGTTTCACGCGTTCGAGATCGAGCGAAAGCTTGTCCTGCAGCGCGGCCAGGTTACGCAGGTCGTCCTGCATCACGGCGGCTGAGTCGTCGATCTTTTTCAGCGAGCTGTCGTACGCGGTCGCGAGTGGCTGGCGATCGTCGAGCCACGTCTGGAATTGATTCAGCATGTCCTGCGCCTTGGCGCGCTCAAACGTGCGGCCCGCCATCCGCACCGGCCAGCGGTCTTCGTCTTCGGCCTTTTGATACGCCGTCTGCAACCGCGTGCGGAAGTTGTTTACTTCGTCGATTTTGTCGGTCATCGCCTTCTGCCGGGCGACGATGTCCTCGCGGCTGGCGGAGAGGATGTTCAGCCGCTTCTCGCGCTCGGCGATCTGGGCCTGCACTTGCTGGCCGGACCAGACGAGGTATCCCTGAGGGTCCTTGGCAATATCGTCCGGCGTCCACTGCTTCTTCGGCGGGGCCGTTGGCGGAAGCGGGGTGCTGACGCGGACGCCCGTCGTCATTTGCTTCGCCTGATAGGCGCGATACGCAAGCCCGCCGCCGATGACGAGGACCAGGATGATCAGGAAATTCTTCATTATCGTAGGGTGGGTTTCAGCCCACCATCTTCATTGCCCGGGTGGGTTGAAACCCACCCTACAAGATTGCGTCTCCCGCCGCTTCTTAACCTAAAGCCGGTCGCGCCGCTTTCGTGGCGCGACCGGTGAAATCTACATCGACGTGATTACTTGCTGTTGGCCAGAATCTTGTCGAACTCCGTCGAATCAACCTGTGCCGCCGACTGGGCGGTCAGATCCGACAGCGAAACGACACCCGTGTTCTCCGAGGCGACGCCGACGACATTCGTCATGGCGGCGTTCATCGAGACGAGCTTGTCCTTCAGGTCGGTGGTGAGGCTGTTCACTTCCAGCAGGCCGCGGTTGGCCTTCACCTGCATGAGCTGATCGTTGGCCGACGCCATGGCCTGGTCGATCTTGCCGTCCTGGTTGTCCAGGTTCTGCAAGCCGGCCTGCAGCTTAGTCAGCGTCTCCTTCTGCGCGCTCACCTGCTTGGTGAGGGAGACGACCGTCAGCTTGGTCTTGTCCTTATCCATGGTCTGGCTGTTGAACGAGACCGGCCACACGTTTGCCGCATCGGCGGCCTTGTACTTCTCGAGCAGCTCTGCGACCGCCTTCGTGCCGACGGACACCTGAGTTTGCGAGTCGTCGCGCATCTGGGTCAGCTTGGCGCGGTTCTGTGCGACGGCGATCTTGCTGGCCTTGAGCGACATGACGGCCTTTTCGGTTTCGGCCTCCACGTAGTTCAGGTAGTTCTTCGGGTCAGCCGCGATGTTTTCAGGCGTCCACTTGGTGGCCTGTTTCATGTTGGCATCGACCCGGGTGCGAAAGGTATCGCTGGTGAAATACCAGATTCCGCCGCCCACGAGTGCGAGCACGAGGACGCCGACTACTACGCCGGCCGTTGAACCCCTATGACGATTTGCGTTCATGTTCCTATCTCCTTATGACCTCGATTTCCGGTCGAGGGCCCTGTTCATCACAGGTATGAAAAATCATAACTTACCCGTGGGGGCTCGCAAGATGAGATTGTTTATAAAGCGTGGCGTTTTCCATAGGGATTTTAAGAGACCGCGAAGGCGCGAAGGACGCGAAGGGGGACTATAGAGGATTTTGCTTCGCGAACTTCGCGGTCTTCCTTCGCGCCTTCGCGGTCTCTTCGATGTGGGAAAGAAGCCACTTTGCCGCCCGAAGTCCTATTTATCCGGACTGTCCTCTGGAACGACATTTCTTGACTAGTTTGCCACCCAGTTTTACGATCTCGATTCGCCTGTTTTGGCCGATAAGAGGGCCGACAGAGTTCTTCCATCCACCCCTTGGAGGCCCGCACCATGCGATTGCCCCGTTTTGCCGCCCGCAATGTCTCGAGCCTCGTTGTTCTTGCCGCTGTGTCAGCGCTACCTGTGATCGCGCCGTCGGTCGCCCGCGCACAGGACGCCACGCCTGCTGCCGCCGCGCCTGCTGCCGGTGACTCGTCGCTCCGCAAGGACGTTGAAAACTTCTGGCACTACGGAAAGATCGGCAAGTACGACCTCTCCGCCGACGCCGCCAACAAGGTGCTCACCTCCGGGAAAGATCCCGTTGAAGTGCTGAAGACCTTCGAAGCCATCGCCGAAGACTCCAAGGACAAGATCGACGTGTGGATGCTCCGCTGGCAGAACGTGGACAAGCTCCGCGAGCCGACCGCCAAGCTGATCACCATGCTCGATGAAGGCCGCCGCACCCGCCGCGCTGACCCGGCCTGGATTGAAACAAACATCAAGGCGCTCTCGCTGAACCAGCGCTCGTACTTCCTCGCCCTTGAGCGCATCCGCGACTCGGGCGAACTGGCGATCCCGCAGATGCTCGATTACCTGCGCGACTCGTCCAAGGCGCAGTACCACGGCGCCATCCGCCAGGCGATGAAGGACATGGGCCAGCTCGCGCTGAACCCGCTGGTGGCTGCGACGGAGATGAAGGACGAGCCGGCACTGATCTCGGTGATCAACTCGATCGCTGAAATCGGCTACGCGTCGACCGTTCCGTACCTGGCCCGCCTGTCGCAGAACGGCGCGACCGAATCGATCAAGAACGCCGCAAAGAACGCCCTGACGAAGATGGGCGTGCCCGAGGCGAACACCACGCCGGCCGGCGATCAGTACTTTGATCTGTCGGAAAGCTTTTACTACGACAAGAGCGCCATCCGCGCGGATAGCCGCAATCCTGAAGCCAACGTATGGCAGTGGGACGAAGCCAAAGGCCTGCAGCGGACGAAAATCCCGCTCGCCATCTTCAACGACGTGATGGCCATGCGGACGGCCAAGACGGCGATGAAGCTCGACACGAAGAAAGACGCGCTCAGCCTGTACCTCGTCGCCAACTACAAGCGCGAAGTGCAACTCGGTGACGGAAAAGACGCGACCACGCCGGACGGTACGCCGTCGGCGCATTACTACGGCGTCGCATCGGGCACGCAGTTCGTGAACGCGGCGTTAGCCCGCGCTCTGGCGGATGGCGACGCTCCGGTGGCGCTGAAGGTGACCAAGTCGCTCGAAGAAATCGTCGGCCGAACGAATCTGCTCTCTGGCCCGCACGGCGAAGCGCTGAGCGAAGCCCTGCGGTTCAACGACCGCCAAGTGCGGTTTGAAGCCGCGTTTGCGGTGGCTGCCGCATTGCCGAATCAGCCGTTCGCTGCGCAGGACCGCGTGGTGCCCCTCTTAGCCGAGGCCGTTCACCAGACCGGCGCACCGGGCATCCTCGTGCTCTACCCGTCGAATGCGGTGAACGCCAAGGTCGATGAACTCCGTGGCGCCGGCTACAACGTGGTGGGCGCCGGCAACGCTGAAGGCGTTGTGGCCGCTGCGTCGCAGTTGCCTGCGGTCGATGTCATCCTGACGACCGATGAAGTCAGCGGTGCTGAAATTCAAACGCTCTTCGCCGCGATGAACAACGCGCCCCGCACCGAGCGGGCCGCCAAGATCATCGTGAGCAAGACGATGACCGCGTCGACCGATCCGTCGGTGACGTACACGCCGCTGTCCGACGCGGCCGGGCTGAAGCCCGTCATTGAAGGCGCTCGCGCCAAGACCGGCGGTGTGCCGATGGACGACAAGATCGCGTCCGCCTACGCACTCCGCGCCGCCGACCTGCTCGGCAAGCTTGCCATCAACGGCAACAAGGTGCTGGACGTAACGCAGGCCCAGTCGTCGCTCATGGCGTCGCTGGAAGACACGCGACCTGAAGTGGTGAAGGCCGTCGCCAACGTGCTGGCGCTGCTGAACGATAAATCAGTGCAAAGCGCGCTGGCCACCAAGGCCGGCGACGAAAAGGCCGCTGACGAAGTGAAGGTCGCTCTGTTCAAGGCATTGGCCACCAACGCCAAGAACAACGGCAACCTGCTCGACGCGGATGGATTGGCGATCGTGCAGAAGACCGTGGCGGGCACCGGATCGCTCGAAGTCCGCTCCGCCGCTGCTGAAGCACGCGGGGCCCTGAATCTGCCGGCCGAGCAGAGCAAGACGTTGATCATCGGCCAGTGATCGTAAAGGCTTTCAAATAGAACGCCGGGGCGATCAACTGATCGCCCCGGCTTTTTTTGTCTCTTGGTTTTCGCGCCTAGGATGGGCCATGTCCTCCGTCGTTAAGCAAACGCTGCCTTATGCCGATCCCGCGACTCCGTTGGAGCCGCCGGGCCTGGTACGTCTGCTGGTAATGCTGTCGATCCCCGTCTTCATCGAGCACGTGCTGCACATGCTGGTGGGGCTGACCGACACGTACCTCGCCAACCACCTGCCGACCGACGCCGCCGCCGCCACGGCCGCGGTGGGGACGATCACGTACTTCCTGTGGTTCATCGGCCTGATCGCCGGCGCGATCGGCTCCGGCAGCACAGCGCTCATTGCCCGGGCGGTAGGCGCCAAGCACCGCAGGCTCGCTAACAGTGTGACAGGACAATCCGTCACGCTCTCGGTGCTGATCGGCACGGTCATTGGCGTGGCGATGCTGGTGTTCGCCTCGCCGATCGCGCGGATGAGCGCACTGGAAGGCCGCGCCCATGAGTTTGCACTCGTCTACCTCCGCCTGCTCGCGTTCAGCCTGCCGTTCAGCACGTTGATGTTCGTCTCCGCCAGTTGCCTACGCGGCGGCGGCGACACGCTCACGCCGGCCATCGCGATGGTCGTGGTCGACGTCGTCAACATCTTCTTCACCTTTGCGCTCTGCCGCGGGTTTTGGATCTTCCCCGCGATGGGATTCGTCGGCATCGCCATCGGAACGATCATCGCCTACGTGGCCGGCGGGTTGATCCTGTTCGTCGCGCTTAAAGGCGGTCGGTCGGCCGTCAAGCTGCATCTGCACCGCATGAAACTCCACTGGCACACGATGAAGCGCGTGTTGCGTGTCGGCATCCCCAGCGGCACCGAAGGCTTTCTCACGTGGATCGCCAACTTCGGCGTGCTGATCGTCATCAACCGCGCCGATGCCACCAACGACATGGCCGCCGCCCACATCAACACCATCCGCATCGAGAGCCTGAGCTTCATGACAGGTTTAGCCGTCGCGACGGCGGCCGCCACGCTGGTCGGCCAAAGCCTGGGCGCCAAAAATCCCGATCGCGCCACGCGATCCGCCTACCTCGGCTACGCCCTTGGCGGCGGGGCGATGATTTTCATGGGCATCATCTTCATCCTGTTCGGCCGCTATTTCGCCGCGGTTCTCAGCGATGATCCGGTCATCCGCCAACTCACCACTACCTGTCTGATGATCACCGGCTTCATCCAGTGCGGATTCTCAGCCAGTCTCGTCTTTGGCGGCGCGCTACGCGGAGCCGGCGACACGCTCTCGGTCATGCTTCTGTCCCTGCTCACGGTCATCGGCGTGCGATTCGTAGGGGTGATGATCGTCGCCCTCTACTTCCACGGCGGCCTGGCGGCCATCTGGTGCATCCTGGCACTCGAGCAACTCGTCCGCGGCGGCGTCATCTTCGGCCGATTTCTGCACGGCGGGTGGAAGAAGATCGAAGTGTGAGAGGAAGTGCTTTTCCCTTGCCCCTCGCCCCTGGCCCCTGAATACTATTCCGCATGTCGTTGAAGAACGTCGATTTCGATGCCGCCTTCCGCCGGATCGCTGACAAGCGGATCGAAGACGCGATGGCCGAGGGAAAATTCGACAACCTGCCCGGAGCGGGGAAGGATCTCATCCTCGACCCGCTGCCGGCCGACGAGAATGCGCGCATGATGTGGTGGGCGCTGAAGATCATGAAGCAGAACGACGTCACGCCGGACGAAATCGTGTGGCGGAAGACGGTCGATCATTTGCGGGCCGCCATCCACGCACTCAAAGACGAATCGCTGCTGCCGGGGTTGGTGGAGAAGTTGAATCACCTCGTCCGCCAGATCAATACGCTTGGAACCAACGCCATCAATCTGCCGGTGACGATGATCGATCTGGAAACTGAGCGGCAGGCCCTCCGCGAGCGGCTGGAGAAGCGATGAACGCCGTCGCGATCGATCCCGCCCACATCGCCGCCGAGATCAAGCAATTCGCCCGCAAGCAGGGGTTCGATCTGGTCGGCATCACGTCGGCCGAGCCGTCGCATTACCGGGATTACCTGCGGCAGTGGCTCGACGACGGTCAGGCCGGGCAGATGGAGTTTTTGGCGGAGCGGTTTGATGAGCGGACCGACCCGGCGAAGTTTCTGCCGGGTGCAAAATCCGTCATCTGCGTGGCGATGACCTACTACACGCCGCTGCTTCCCGAGCCGGAGCAGGGCGTGGCCGGTCGCGTCGCCCGTTACGCCTTGGCGGATGACTATCACGAACTGATCAAAGATCGCCTGCACGACTTGGCCGATTGGATCCGCGCCACGTATCCCGGCGCGCACACCCGCACGGGGGTCGATACCGCGCCGCTGATGGAGAAAGAACTGGCCGCCCGCGCCGGCGTCGGGTTCTTCGGCAAAAACTCCTGCATCATCAACGAACGGGCCGGCTCCTGGCTGCTGCTAGGTGAGGTGGTGACGTCACTCGAATTGCCGGTAGATGCGCCTGCCGTCGACCGCTGCGGCACGTGCCGTCGCTGCATCGACGCCTGCCCGACCGGCGCCATCACCGGCCCGTACCAGCTCAACGCCACCAAGTGCATCTCGTACCTCACGATCGAACACCGCGAAGGAGACATCGCCCCCGAGCTTCAAACGCAAGTCGGCGACTGGCTGTACGGCTGCGACATCTGCCAAACCGTCTGCCCCTGGAACCACGCGCCGCTGTCGACGCTCGAGCCGGCGCTGCAACCCAGATTTCCCACCGGCACGCTCAACACCGAGACCGTGCTCGATTGGAACATCTATGATTATCGCGATGCGTTCCGGCACAGTGCGATGAAGCGGATTAAACTGCCGCAACTACAGAGGAATGCCATAACCGTTCTGAAGAATCAAAAGAAGGTTGAACGCGGAGACGCGGAGACTCAGAAAAGAAAATAGCGAGTTTGATTTCTACTCTTCTCCGCGCCTCCGAGTCTCCGCGTTCATGTATCAACAAAATAAGACCGGCGGCACGGGGTCAGCGGCCGCCGGTCGGTACGACCCGAATTTTCTCGCCTCGCACGAGCGCTTAGCTCACCGCGATCTTCCGCGGCTTCACTTCCTCGCGCTTGTTCAGCGTGATCGTGAGTACGCCGTCGGCCAGCTTCGCGTCGACTTTCTGTTCGTCGACCGTCGGCGGCAGCGTGAAGCTGCGCACGTAGCGGCCGTAACGGCGTTCCTGAAGCAGCGACTCACCTTTGCCGGTGTCGCCAGTCTTGGATTCGGTGTTTCGCTCGGCCGAGATCGTGAGGGTCTGGTTTTCCAGCGTCACGTCGACTTCGTTTTTCTTGTAGCCGGGCAGTTCCGCTTCCACGTAGAAGTGGTCGGCGTCTTCGCGGATATCTACGCCGTACGGCAGAATGCGGGCGCTGCTGCGATCAGGGTTAAAGAATCGGTTGAGCATGGTGTCGAACTCGCGCTGCATGTCATAGGGCTCGCTCGCAGCCAGTTCACGCGATACTCGAGTAGGGAGTGCCATAAAAATCTCCTTTCGCATAGGTCTTTTTTCCTTTTACACCGCGACCCATTCGCGGTCCGCTTGGCAATTAACAAAGGCCGTGCCACAATACGAGGTTTGCGTAAGTGATTGAAAATCCGTTGTTTGCGATTTTGATAAATCTTCGATAAATGCCGGAAAAACTGCAATTTTGACAGTCTCAGACACAATGACAGCCGGTTATAAACTCATCGCGATGATTGGAGCCACTGCGTCGGGCAAATCGTCGCTGGCGATGGAACTGGCGCAGAAAATTGGAGCGGAAATTCTCAGTCTCGATTCGATGCAGGTCTATCGCGGCATGGAGATCGGCACCGCCAAACCGACCGCGGCCGAGCAGGCGCGCGTGAAGCACCACCTGATCGACGTAGCCGATCCGAGCGAAACGTTCAGCACGGCACGGTTCCTCGAACTGGCGGATGCGGTGATCGCCGACGCGAAGGTGCGCGGCGTGCCGCTGATCGCCGTGGGTGGGACACCGCTGTACTACAAGGCGCTGTTCGAAGGACTCTTCGAAGGCCCCAGCGCCGACGCCGCCGTCCGCGAGCGCCTGATGGCCGAGCCGAATGCGGATCTGTACGCGCGGCTACAGCATGTAGATCCGGCGGCGGCTCAGCGGATTCATCTGAACGACCAGCGGCGACTGGTACGCGCTCTTGAGGTTTACGAGCTCACCGGCAAGCCGATCACGAGTTTCCAAAGCGAGTGGAGCAGTGGCAGCGTACGTCACGCCGCCACATGGTTCGGCCTGAGCTGGGACCGCGAGGCTTTGAATCGTCGGATAAACACGCGGGTGAAGCAGATGGTCGAGGCAGGTTGGGTCGAAGAAACGCGTCGATTGCTCGAAGGCCCGGCGCCGCTCAGCATGACCGCCGCCGAGGCAACGGGGTACGCGGAGTTGATCGCGCACCTGCAGGGCAAGATGTCACTCGACGATGCCGTCGAGCAGATCAAAATCGCCACGCGGCAACTGGCCCGGCGGCAGATGAAGTGGTTCAAGCGGTTCGGCGAAGTGACTTGGCTGCCGGGCGATGCGCCGCTGGAAGCCAATGTGTCGCGAGCAATTGATCAAATCGAACAGAAGAAGTGAACGCAGAGACACGGAGACGCAGAGAAGAACAATGAAACTCTTCTCTGCGTCTCCGTGTCTCTGCGTTCATTCTTTGTTTTCGATTACACCCGCTTCAGCTTCGTCACCCGCCCGCCGAGGATCCATTCGCCGACGTACAGGTCGCCATTGGCCGCTACTGCCATGCCGTGCGGGCTGTTGAATTTGCCGGCATGGATTTGATCCGCCGGCAGGTTGGGCCAACCCTTGATCTTCTCAACGCCGGGCTGATCGCCTAGGTAGGTGATGAGTTTGTCGTTCGAGTCAATCACCGCCAGCCGGCCGAGCAACTCGGGGCAGTAGACGACGCCGTTGCGGTGGACGAATCCGCACGGGCTGTGGAGGTAGTCGGTGCCGAAGACGCGCTTGAAATTGCCCTCGGCGTCATACACCTGCACGCGCTTGTTGCTGCGGTCGGCGATGTACAGTTCCGCGCCGCCCGGCTTGGGAATGAATGTGATGCCGTGCGGGCAGTTGAACGTGCCGGCCCTTCCTTCGCTGCCGTTGATGCTGCTGACGTACGCGCCGGCCTTCGTATAGCGATGGACGAAGCTGGCGCCGTATCCGTCGGCTACCCACACGTCGCCGTTGCCGCCGAAGCGTTCTTCGTTGACGGCCACCCAGGTGGGGACGAATTTCTTCTCGCCCTGGTAGATGGGGACCGGCGGGCGCTGCAGGGTTTGTAGCGTCCAGCCGTCGAGCGAGTTCTTGGAGACTTCGCCGGAGTTCTGATCGGTGAGCCAGAGGACTTCGCGGTCGCCGTCCTTCACGAGGGTAAGCCCGTGCGCGCCCTGGAAGCGGTCGCCCCAGGCGTTTTTGAGTTGACCGTCGGGTGAGTAGCGGAGTAGGCCGGGCTGGGACTGGGCGAAGACGAAGACGTCGCCGTTCTCCGCCACGGCCAGGCCGTGCGTGCGGCCGTTGTGGCGCACGGGTTCCGTGTCGGGGAGACGGACCCAATGCTCGATCCATTCGTAGGTGAACTCGCCGCTGCCGATTTTCATGATTGCTCCGGGAAAGGGCGAAAGTATCCCGGCCGGGCCGCCGCAATGCAATGCCGTTTGAAACACACGCAATTGCCCGCTATGGTGGCCGACTCATTGCTAGGAGCACTATGAAAATCGCAGTCATGCCCGGTGATTACGTCGGGAAAGAAGTCGTCGCCGAGGGTTTGAAAATTCTCGCCATCGCGGCCAAGAAATTCGGGTTCTCATATACCACTACGGATTATCCGTTCGGCGCGGAGCATTACCTCAAAACGAAAATCACGCTGCCGGACTCGGCACTCAAGGAATTGGCCGCCCATGACGCGATCCTGTTCGGCGCCGTCGGCGCTGATCCGCGTGGCAGCGCGCAGATCCCACAGGGGCTGATCGAAACCGACATCCTTCTCAAGATGCGCTTCGAGCTCGATCAGTACATCAACCTGCGCCCCACAAAGCTGATGCCCGGCGTGCCGAGCCCGATCAAGGCCGAAGGCATCGACATGGTGATCGTCCGCGAGAACACCGAAGGACTTTATTGCCAGAACGGCGGCTTCCTCTACAAGGGCACGCCGCACGAAGTGGCGAACCAGATCGAAGTAACGACGCGGCACGGCGTGGAGCGGGCGATTCGCTACGCGTTCGAATACGCGCAGCAGTTCAATCGCAAGAAGGTGACGCTCGTCGCCAAGACCAACGTGCTGCGGTACGCGCACAACCTGTGGATGCGGGCGTTTGAAGAAGTGAAGGGTGACTACGCCGGCATCGAAACCGGCTACGACCACGTCGACGCGTGCACGATGTACATGATCACGCAGCCGAAGCGCTACGACGTGATCGTGACGACGAATATGTTCGGCGACATCATCACGGACCTGGGCGCCGCGATCCAAGGCGGCATGGGCATGGCCGCCAGCGGTAACCTGAACCCAACGCGCAAGATGGCCAGCATGTTCGAACCCGTGCACGGCAGCGCGCCCGACATCGCCGGCAAGAACGTGGCCAACCCAATCGCGACGTTTTTGAGCGTGGCGATGATGCTCGACTTCCTCGGCCAGCCGAAAGCGGCCACGGCCATTAACGCCGCGTGCAAGGATGTGGTGTCCGACGTGAAGAACCACACCCGCGACCTCGGCGGCACGGCCAGCACCACGCAGGTGACGGAGGCGGTCATCGCCAAGCTGGGCTAAGATCGAATACCGATGCCCATCCCCGAGTGGATCACCAACCTCCGCAAGAAGATCGGCAACGATCTGCTCTTCATTCCCGGCGTGTCGGCGCTGGTGTTTAACGAGAAGGGCGAAGTTCTCCTCGGCCAACGCGCCGATAGCGGTCGCTGGGCGGTGATCGGTGGGATCATCGATCCCGGCGAACAACCCGCGGCGGCGGCGATTCGCGAGGTGCTTGAAGAAACCGGGATCACCGTCGAAATCGAGCGCGTGTCGGGCGTGTACACGTCGCCGGTCATCACCTACCCCAACGGCCACGTGACGCAGTACGTCATTACGGCGTTTCGCTGCAAGCCGATCGGTGGCGAGCCGCGCGTCAGCGATGACGAGTCATTGGCGATCAAATATTTCCCGCTCACCGAACTGCCTGAGGATTTGAAGGAGGATCATCTCCTGCGAATCCTGCACGCGGCCGACGCGCATCATCCGGCGGCGGCGTTTATCCAGGATCGCCCAGATGACGACGACGAGCCGTGAGAACTCGTCTCAATTCGCGGCATTTCACCTCGTTGCGAAACGCGCCCTACAATCGCCACAATACAAGAGGATGTCGATGGCAAAGTTATTCGAACCGTTGGTGATGCGCGGCGTGACGTTTCGCAATCGCATCGGCGTATCGCCAATGTGTCAGTACAGCGTGAAGGGCGGACTGCCGACGGATTGGCACATGGTGCATCTCGGCTCGCGCGCGGTGGGTGGCGCCGGAATGGTGATCGCCGAGGCGTCGGCGGTGACGCCGGAGGGACGGATCTCGCCGCGCGATACGGGCATTTGGTCACAGTCGCATGCCGATCACTGGCGGCCGATCGCAAAATTCATCAACGATCATGGCGCGGTTCCGGGAATTCAGCTCGCGCACGCGGGCCGCAAGGCGAGCACGGCCGTGCCTTGGGAGGGTGGCGGTGCGGTGGCGCCTGATCATGACGGCTGGCGGCCGATCGGGCCGGGGGAGGAGCCATTCTCGCCAACGTATCCCGTGCCGCGGGCGATGTCGGCCGAGGATATTCGCGACGTGCGCGACGCGTTCGTGGCGGCGGCGAAACGGGCGGTCGACGCAGGCTTTCGGGTGATCGAGATTCACGCCGCCCATGGGTACTTGCTCCACAGTTTCTATTCGCCTCTGTCGAACAAGCGGACCGACGACTACGGCGGCTCGTTCGCCAACCGCATTCGGCTGACGCTCGAAATCGCGACAGCTGTTCGCGCCGCGATCAGCGAGGACACACCGCTGTTTGTCCGCCTGAGCTGTTCCGATTGGACCGACGGCGGCTGGACGATCGAAGACTCTGTCGAACTGGCGAAGCAGCTCAAGGCGATCGGTGTCGACGCCATTGATTGCAGCTCCGGCGGCAACGTGCCGAACGCGAAAATCCCCACCGGCCCCGGTTACCAAGTGCCTTTCGCGAAGGCGATCCGTCATCAAGCTGAAATAACAACAGCCGCAGTGGGAATGATTACCGAGCCGCAGCAGGCCGAGGCAATTATCGCGAACGGGGATGCAGATTTGGTGTTACTCGCTCGGGAAATGTTGCGTGATCCGTACTGGCCGATCCATACGGCGCGGGCGCTGGAGGTGGATGTGAAGGGCCTCGCGCCGATACAGTACGGCCGGGCACTCTGAACTGTTCAGGCGATCGATTTATTCCCAGTTTGCGGGCTCGCCGGCTGGCTTTCGAGGCATCACGTGATGCCCTACAATTAAACACTATGTCAGAAAAAGTAGTCATTATCGGTTCCGGCCCTGCCGGTTGGACAGCGGCGATTTACGCGGCCCGTGCGAATCTTCACCCGATCGTTTACGAAGGCGCCCTCACGGAGGAAAACCGTCTTCGCGGCACGCTGCCTCTGGGTCAGCTCAATCTCACGACTGAGGTGGAGAATTTCCCCGGGTTCGCCAAGGGCATTCTTGGGCCGGACCTGATGATGCAGATGCGCGAGCAGGCCGAGCACGCGGGGGCAAAGATCGTGACGGAGGACATCGTCGACATCGACCTGTCGTCGCGTCCGTTCAAGATGAAGGACTCAGCGGGGCAATCGCTTCAGGCGCAGGCGGTCATCATCGCGACCGGCGCGAGCGCGAACTACCTGGGCCTGCCGTCGGAAGAAAAGTACAAGAACTTTGGCGTCAGCGCGTGTGCGGTGTGCGACGGGGCGCTGCCGCGGTTTCGCAACAAGCCGCTGGTCGTCGTCGGCGGCGGCGATTCGGCCTGCGAAGAGGGCGGGTACCTGACGAAATTCGCCAGCACGGTGTACCTCGTGCATCGCCGCGATGAACTCCGCGCCAGCAAGGCGATGGCTGACCGCACGCTCGCCAATCCCAAGATCAAACCGATCTGGAACTCGGCCGTCGATGAAGTACTCGGCGCCGAGGTGCAAACCGGCGTCGGCCCGCAGCCGAGTTTGACCGGCGTGCGCATCAAGAACCTGAAGACCGGCGAGACACAGACGGTCGACGCGACCGGCATGTTTGTCGCCATCGGCCACACGCCCAATACCAAGTTCCTCAAGGGGCAGGTAAAGGTCGACGACAAGGGCTTCCTCGTGCTCACCGAGCCGCACCGCACGCTGACGAGCGTGGAAGGCGTCTTCGCCGCCGGCGACGTGGCCGACCCGATCTACAAGCAGGCGATCACCGCCGCCGGCATGGGCTGCAAGGCGGCGCTGGATGCGGAACGCTGGCTCGCGGCGATGGGCGTTCACTAAGAGGAATTGATGAACACAGAGAGACAGAGACGCAGAGAAGAGAAGTCTTTTCTTCTCCGCATCTCTGTGTCTCCGCGTTCATTACAATGAATTCCATGCCAACGACGCACGGCTTTCCCAAGAAACACCGCCTCGCCGGCCTCGGCACGTTTAAGGCGATTCTCGATCTCCGTGTGAAGGACACGCGGGGGCCGCTCGTGATCTTCGCCAAGCCTAACGACCTTCCTCATCCGCGACTCGGCATCAGCATCGGTAGACCTGTCGGCGTAGCCGCGAAGCGGAATCGGATTAAGCGGTTGCTGCGTGAATCGTTCCGCCTGATGCAGCACGACTGGCCGCGCGGGTATGATGTGGTGGTGATCGTGCGGCCGCATAAGCCGCTGCTCCTTGCGGATTATCAGCGAATCTTGAGCAGCGCGATGGTGAAATTGCACGGCCTGTGGCTGAAGAAAATGTAGGATCCGCCTTGGCGGACCATTCACCGACCTCGGTCCGCCAAGGCGGACCCTACATCAAGTCAATGAAGCGGTTCCTCATCCAACTCGTCCTTCTCTACCGCGTCACGCTCGGCCGACTGCTTGGCGGGCAGTGCCGGTATACGCCGACGTGTAGTCAGTACGCGATCGACGCAATTAACCGCTACGGGCCGATGAAGGGGAGTTGGCGGGCGGCGAAACGAATCTGCCGCTGCCATCCGTGGGGTGGCGAGGGGTACGACCCGGCGTGAATCGTCGCCTTCACTTTCTTATAGAAGCTTTTCGAAATTCTTGTACCGCTTCATCACGCGCGCCTTGAGCGACTTCATTCCCGGCTCATACGTGTGCGCGTTTTTCGCGACCGCGACAAACAGCTTCACCATGTTGTTCCAGTCGCGGATGTCGATGTACTCGGGGCCGATCCTTTTCTTTTTGCGGTCCATGTTGTGGTAGTTGCCGAGCGGCACGCAGACCGCGGCGGCGGTATAGCCCCAGGCGTCGTAGACGGTGCTTTCGCATGTGCCGCCGGGCATGAGGGCACGCTGGTATTTGAACGTTTTGTCTTTTTCGGTAAGCGCGGCCGCCTGCTGATTGAGAAAATATGACAGGCCGCTGTGGAAGATGCTGGTGCGGTCGCCGATTCTCAGGATCACGCCGTTGCCTTGCTGAGCATAAGGCTGCTCGGCGGAGCACTCGATGCCGATGATGCAGTCGGATTTTCGGATGAGCGTCGGTTTCAGCACCGCGCCAATACAGCCGAGGAAGCCCTCTTCCTCGGCCCGCGTGAGCATGACGGCGATCGTCGCTTTCGGCGGGTTCTTGGCGAGGCGGTCGAGCATCGTGATCGCCGCGGCGACCCCGGCCAAGTCGTCGAGCGCTCGGCTGTAAAACTTTTGACCTTTGAGACGTCCTTCTCCCTGCTCGAACATGCCGGGCGAGCCGGCTTCGACGGGGCCGTTTACGCGCACCTTCACTTCGATCGGGATCGTCCACCGGTCGTGCTCGCCGGTGGTGGCCTCAATCACCTTGCCGGTGATTTCTTTGCCGCCGCTGAAGAACCGCACCTTCGTGCCGCGGACGTAATCCACCTGCACCCAGCCGTGGAACGCAGCCAATACCGTGCGACTGTCGATCATGCGGATCGCCCGCATGCCGGGATGGTCCATGTGAGCGGAGAAGACCCACCGCGGGCTCTTCGACTTACCGGGTAGCTCGATCAGCAGGTTGCCGATGGCGTCCTTCTTGAGTCGCAGCTTGGGCCGCTCGGCGACGAACGCTTTGATGTAGTCGACCACGCGGCTTTCAACGAACGGCGCAGTGGGAAGAGACGAAATCGCGTTTAGAAACTTCATGGCCCGCGATTGTAAGGGTTCTTCGCGCGCGCTGCATCGACGACACGAAACCCACGGCGCAAAAAAAGGTCCCCGGGTGATAAAACCCGAGGACCTTGGGATGGGAGACGAGGAATTCTATTCCTGCTGCGAGCGCTTATCGCCGACGCGATCCCAGCTGTCGCGGGCGGCCGCTTTGGCCTGTTCCCATGTCAATTTGGATTTGCCGCGCGCACGGTTCCAGTCCTGGCCGATTTGGCCTTCAATGTCATCGAACTGCTCGCCGGCGTGCGCCTGGCGGGCTTCCCAGCCGGCCTGGTACGCGGGGGCGTATTCGTCGTACGACGCGCCGCTCTGGACGTACGGCCGCTGGTTATAGTTCTGTCGCCAATATTCGTGCTCGGCGGTGGGATTGACGCCTTCAGCGACGCCCTTGCCGATCAAGCCGCCCGCAACCGCGCCAATGGCAGCGCCGACGGCCGTGCCTACGGGACCGACGACCGAGCCCATCGCCGCACCGGCCGCAACCGCACCGCCGGCAGCCGCCGCGCCGCCGACAGCCGCGCCAACGCCCGTGCCGATCGGATGGGATCCGGGGGCCTTGGTGATCGGGTCAGGATTTCTCGCTGGGTCATTAGTTCGATCGGTTCGATCGTTTCGTTCATTCGTGGCCATGGTCGTTCCTCTTTCGATGAAAGGCTTTTAACTTTCTACGCCGAGCGCCGGCGTTTCTGTTCAACGTTGAACAGAACGATAGGAATTTAGATGGTCTGGGTAAGACGTAACATCGGGGGAAACGTTGAGGCACTTATACGAATTCGTGCGGTGAGCGCTCAGGGGTCACGCACGATGGCGGAGGGGATTTTACGGCGAAGTCAGCAGCGCCGGCGAAGCAGCTTAGTGACGTCCGATCGTCTCAGCTTCTTGCTCGATCGCCAGCTGGCGCAGCCGCGGCAGCATTTCTTCCAGCGACTCGGCCTGCGGGGACATCGGGTACTTGTTCAGCAAGGCTTCGCCGAGCTCGATGGCGTCCTGGTAGCGGCGGGATTTGATGAAGCTCTGGATCCGCGTTTCGTCTTCCTGCCGTTCTTCGATCTCGGCGTTTTCAAGGATCGTGGGCAGTTGCTGGCGGATTTTCTGGCTCTTTTTGTGGTCGGCGAACTTGTCCAGCAAGCGGCGGGCGATTGAAAGGGCGCGGCGGTAGTGCTTGCGCTCGAGCTCTTCCTTGATCTGCTCATAAAGGCGCCGCACGCTGCCTTCGCGGTAGATGTCGTACTCGCGCTGTACGCGCTGCCGCAGCCACTGGGCGTCGGTGTCTTCCGGGTGCTGGGCGGCGAACTGGTTGGCGGTGGCGAGCGCCACGTCCCAGTTGGAGAGGGCCATCAGGTCGTCCACGCGGCTGCGGGCGTCTTCGAGATTGTTGAAGTGCTCGGCGCGGGTCTCGTCGGGGCCCGTCGTGGGGCGGAAAATAAACGGCGGACTTGGGATCGCAGGGGCGTCTGTTTCAGAGTCAATTGAGCCATTGCCAGAGAACGATGAGTTGCCGTCGGAGATGGCGGGGAAGATCCCCGAGTCGTCGGCTTCACGATCGAGCGCCACGGCGGCGGGCGAAGGCGTGGTGGCGACGTTGTGCAGGGTGTCCAGCTTAGTCATCACCTGGCGGAGCATTTCCTGGAGCTGCGACAGGTCCTGCTGCGACTTAGAGGTATTCATCTGCAGCCGCGCGACGTTCTCGCGGAGCAGCGCTTCGTCTTCCTCGGCCTTGGGTTCGCGATCGCGAAGCATTGAGCCGATGTGGGAGAGTTGCTCGCGGATTTCGTTGAGGTCGCGCGTGTGCGAAGGCAATCGAGCAGCGGCTTGCGCGGCGCTGACGGCGGCGCACAGCACGGCGATGATTCCGGCGAGCAGGCCGGCCATTGCGATGAGGAGCAGGTTTCGCGTCGGAACGGAGACATCAACGTAGTTGCCGAGCAACGCGATCGCGACGGCTGCGCACGTGAACACCGAAGCTGCACCGAGAACGTAAGCGGGGAACAGGGCAGGGCGGTTCGGGTTCATGGGAATGTAATACAATATATCGGTACGGTACTGGTATTGCGAGACAAGAGTTTGTGGTTTTTTATGCGAGAAGGTGGGGAAGAGGTTCGGCCTTTGCCGCTTGCGACTTCGCGAGGTCAGAACTCTACGGCGTTTTCATGGGTGCCGAAGGTCGAGCCAGCTCGGCGCTCGCGAAGCCGCAAGCCGCTTTACAAAAATGCCAGTATCCGTAAGATACCCGCACTTCCCCTGATTGGGGCGTATGTCGAGAGGTCGGGCATCGATTGTAAGTAGATGCCTGACGGGTAGATATGCCGGGTTGGATCGCGGTTTGAACCGACGCGGGCCCCGGGAAGTGTATTCCGCGGATGAGTTTCGCTTCGTTGCATCGCCTGATGCAGCGGCTGCATTGCCCACCCGTCTCTCGACGAAATCAAAAACTTATTTACCCCGTAGTGTAACGGTAGCACCGCAGTTTTTGGTACTGCTTGTCTAGGTTCGAATCCTAGCGGGGTAGCGTTTTCACTTGTTGCTATGAGCACGACCGCCATCATCCTCGCCGCCGGGAAATCCACCCGGATGAAGAGCAAAAGGCCCAAGCCCCTGCATGAAATTTGCGGGAAGCCGATGTTGTCGTACGTGCTCGAAGCGTGCTACGGCGCGGGATGCAAAAAGGTGCTCGTTGTCATCGGCCACGGGAAAGACGAAGTCATCGCGCAGTTCGGCGATGACAAGCGGATCACGTGGGTTGAGCAGACCGAGCAGCTAGGCACCGGCCACGCCGCTCGCGTGTGCGTGCCGCATCTGAAGGACGAGAAGGGCGACGTGTTCATCCTCGCCGGTGACGGGCCGCTCATTCGGGCCGAGGTGCTCAAGACGCTGCTTCACGCGCATCGCGATGAAAAAGCCGACGCCAGCATGGCCACTGCGATCCTGGACGATCCGACGGGCTACGGCCGAATCGTTCGCGACGCCAACGGCGAGTTCGTGGAGATCATCGAACAGGCCGACGCGACGCCCGAGCAGCGCGAGATCCAGGAAGTCTTCCCGAGCTACTACTGCGTGAAGGCGCCGGAACTCGTGTGGGCCGTCAGCAAGCTGACGAACAAGAACAAGAAGAACGAGTACTACCTGACCGACATCTACGGTCTGCTCCGTCAGGCGAGCAAAAAAGTAACGGCCGTGCAGGCGGTGACCGCCGAAGACGTGCTGGCCGTTAACGATCGCATGCAGCAGGCGGAAGTCGACGCGATCATGCAGGACCGCATCCAACGCCTGCTTCGCGAGAGCGGCGTAACGATCGTGAGCTCGGCTGGCTCGTACATTGAGAGCGGCGTAACGATCGGCAGTGACACGACGATTCAGCCGTTCACGTTCATCGGCGCCGGTGCGAGCATCGGCAGCGGTTGCGTGATCGGGCCGTTCGCGGCGGTTCCGCGAGAGAGCATCGTGCCCGACCACTCGACGGTGGCCGGCAATGCAACGACCGAAGCGGCGTTGCTGAACAGCAGAGGGTAGGGGTAATAGCTATGGCAGCTTTGGACTCCGAAAAACTGAAGGTTTTCACCGGCCGCGCTAATCCGCAGCTGGCGGAGAAGATCTGCAAATACCTCCAGATCCCGCTGGGCCGCGGCCGCACGGAGTTGTTCCCCGACGGCGAGTTGATGGTGAAGGTGGAAGAAGACGTGCGCGGCCGCGATTGCTATGTGGTGCAGTCGACTTCGCATCCGGTCAACGCTCACCTCATGGAGCTGATGATCTGGATCGACTGCCTGAAGCGCGCCAGTGCCCACCGCGTCACCGCGGTTATCCCGTATTTCGGCTACGCCCGTCAGGATCGAAAAGACGAAGGCCGCACGCCGATCACCGCCAAGCTGGTGGCCAATCTGCTCGAGCGCTCGGGTTGTGATCGCGTGGTGTCGGTCGATCTGCACGCCGCCCAAGTGCAGGGGTTCTTCGACATTCCGGTGGATCATCTGTCTGCGTCGCCGGTGCTGATCAAGTGGTTCAAGAGCTTGAAGCTCTCGAACCGCGTGTTCGTGTCGCCCGACGTCGGTAACGTAAAACGCGCCCAGGTCTACGCCAACCTGCTCGGCGGCGAAATCTGCATCATCGACAAACGCCGCAAGAGCGGCAGCACCACCGAAGCCAAGCACATCATCGGCGACGTGGAAGGCAAGAACGTCATCATGGTCGACGACATGATCACGACGGCCGGCACCGTCACCGAAGCCTGCAAGATTTTGCGAGGCGCGGGCGTGAAGGAAATCTACATGGCTGCCACGCACGCGGTATTCGCACCGCCGGCGATGGAACGGCTGGCCAAATGCGATTTCACGAAGCTCGCGATAACCGACACCATTCCGCTCGGCGAACGTGCCGAACCCATTAAAGACCGGATCGTACAGCTTAGCCTGGCCGAGTTGCTGGGCGACGCGATCCACCGCATTCACCACAACGAGTCGGTCAGTGCGTTGCTGAAGGAACGAAACACACAGGATTAACAGATTCATTAGAGGAGTCAGATATGGCAAAGCAGTCCGCACAAGTCGTCGCCGAAGCTCGTGAACAGCTCGGCTCACGCGCTAACAAGCGTCTTCGCGATTCCGGCAAGCTGCCGGGCGTGATCTACGGTCACAAGGAAGCGGTCGTTCCCGTTACGCTGCCCAAGATTGAAGTGGTCAACCACATCAACAAAGGCGCGCACGTGTTCGAACTTCAACTCTCCGGCAAGGCCGAGACCTGCCTGGTGAAGGAAGTCCAGTACGATCACCTGGGCATGGAAGTCATCCACGTCGACTTCGCCCGCGTCTCGCTCAACGAGAAGGTGGAAGTCACCGTGCCGCTCGAACTCAAGGGTACGCCCAAGGGTGAAGACGACGGCGGCGTGCTGCAGCAGATCGTTTCTGATCTGGAAATCGAGTGCCTGGTCACCGATATCCCGGACAAGATCATCTACAACGTCACCGAGATGAAGCTCGACGACGTGCTGCACATCAAGGACATCCCGCTTCCGACCGGCGTGAAGGCGCTGCAGGACGAAGACCTGATCGTCGCCACGTGCGCCGAGGTGAAGGAAGAAGAATCGACCGAAGCCGCCGAAGGCGACACGGCCGAGCCGGAAGTCATCGGCAAGAAGAAGGAAGACGGCGAAGAGGGCGAAGCAGCAGCGGCCCCGGCTGCTGGCGAGAAGAAGCCGGCTGCCGAGAAGAAGTAAGCGACATGAAGCTCGTCGTAGGCCTCGGCAATCCCGGCAAGGAGTACGTCGGCACCCGGCACAATGTCGGGTTCGAAGTAGTCGAGCAGTTTGCCAGCCGGCTGGGATGGATCGACTCTCCGGAGCGATTCGCCTCGGTCGCGAAGAACAAGTTCAACGCCCTCACGTTCGATGGCGTAGTCAATCGGCAGAGCGGCGGGAATGAAAAAGTCCTGCTGATCGAACCGCTGACGTTCATGAACTTGAGCGGCCAGTCGGTGCAGGCGGCGATGGCGTTTTACAACGTCTTTCCGCAGGACCTGATGGTGGTGCTGGACGACCTGGCGTTACCTGCCGGTCGCCTGCGAATCCGTGGCGCCGGCAGCAGTGGCGGCCACAACGGGCTGAAGGACATCGAGCGGGCGATCGGTACCAATGAGTACCCTCGCCTGCGACTCGGCATCGACGCTCCGCCGGAGCGGATACCGGGCAAGGATTACGTGCTGGGACGGTTTAGTCCCGCACAGCGACAGTTAATCGACCCAACGATCGCCCGCGCGTGCGGCGCGATCCTGACCTGGGTCGACCAAGGATTGAACGCGGCGATGAACCAGTTCAACGCCGACGAAAAGTCAGTTTAAACAGCGGCCGGCCCCAACCGGCCAGAACCCATGCTAGGGAGTCAGTTATGGCAGAAGTTATCAAGAACCAGTACGAAGGCATGTTCCTCATCAGCCCGGCCGTCACGGTCGAAGCTGAAGCGGGCACCAAGATGATCCGCACGCTTGTCGAAAAGCACGGCGGCGAGATCCTCGTGATCAAGAAGTGGGACGAGCGGAAGCTCACCTACGAAATTGAAGGCCAGAAGCGCGGCCTGTTCATCATCGCGTACTTCAGCGCGCCGGGCACCTCCATCGCTCCCATCGAGCGTGAAGTGAACCTGTCGACTGAAATCCTCCGCGTGCTGATCACCGAGGCCGACCACCTGAACAAGGAAGAGATGGAAGCCGTCGAGCCGCAGCCGATCCAGCCGCGCGAAGAGCGCAACAGCTGGGATCGCCCGAGCTGGGACACGCCGTCTCCGCGTGGTGGTGACCGTGGCGGCGATCGCGGTGGCGACCGTGGTGCAGACCGTGGCCCGCGTCGCGAGCCGGCAGAAGCCGCTAAGGACTAATGCAGAAGGATGAATGATGAATGCAGAATGAAGATTTGTCTTCATTCATCATTCTGCATTCATCATTCTCACTTATCAGGAGCCGCTATGGCTAGTTTCAACAAAGTCCTGCTGATGGGGAATCTCACCCGGGATCCGCAGCTGAAGTACCTGCCCAGCCAGATGGCCGTGGTGGAATTCGGCATCGCGTGCAATCGCAAGTTCCGCACGGCGGCCGGCGAAGATCGGGAAGAGGTGACTTTTGTCGACATCACCAGCTTCGGCAAACAGGCCGAGGTGATCAACCAGTACTTCACCAAGGGCAAGCCGATCTTCATTGAAGGCCGCCTGAAGTACGACAGCTGGGAAGACAAGCAGGGCGGCGGCAAGCGTCACAAGCTGTCGGTCGTCGTCGATAACTTCCAGTTCATCGGCGGCAAAGACAGCGGCGGTGCTGGTGGTGGTCGTGGCGGCGATGCCGTTCCCGACTACGACGCTGGCGAAGCCCCCGCACCACGGGCCCCGCAAGGCCGTCCGCCTCAGGCGAATCGCGGCCCCGCCAAGCCGCCCGCTCAGCAGCCGTACGGCGACGAGCAACAGTTTAAGGATGAAGATATCCCGTTCTAAATTCGAACCGGATCAAGCGAACGATTTACGATTGAACATTACACGAGGTTAACAATGTCTACGAACGTCAAACTGCTTCTCAAAGAATCGATCAAGAACGTCGGCAAGGTCGGCGATGTGGTCGAAGTGTCGTCGGGCTACGCCCGCAACTACCTGCTGCCGAACGATCTCGCTGTTCAGCCCACGCCGAACAACGTGAAAAAGATCGAAGCCCGCCGCCAGGAAATCCTGGAGCAGGAAAAAGCCAAGCGCGCCGAACGCGCCGCTGCACTCAAGACGCTGGAAGGCGTCGAAGTCACGCTCGAGCGTCGGGCCAACGAGCAGGGTCACCTGTTCGGCTCGGTCAGCGCGACCGACATCGCCAAGGCGCTGCAGGCCCAGGGCCATCAGGTAGAGCCGGACGACATCAGCCTCCCGGGCAAGCTCGATCGCATTGAGAAGTACACGGTCGTCGTGAGCTTCGCGGAAGACCTGAAGACCGAGATCAAGGTCTGGGTTGCTCCAGATGCCGAAAGCAAGGCCGGCATCGACGCCGCCCGCAAGGCTAAGGACGACTCCGAGAAGGCGTCTGCCGCCTCGAAAGAGTAGGCACGTCCGACAATGTGGAAAACTCCGGTGGATAGCCGGTGTACAGAACGTCGTGTCGCACGGTTTTTCCGTGCGGCACGACGTTCTGCCGTTACATTGCGGTTTTCTCCACCGACTCAAAAAAAGCTTGAAACTCAGGACGAGCCCGTTAGGTTAGTGTCCGGGCAGCCAAGGAAGGTGACGCATGAGCAGCCATTTGATGGACCCGATCTCGGGTCAGTTCGACCGCCTCCCCCCCCATTCCATTGAAGCTGAGATGTGCCTGCTGGCGTCGATGATGCTCGACAAAGAGGTCGTCGGCGAAGTCGTGCAGATCGTCACCGGCGAGTCGTTCTACCAGGCCGACCACCAGATCATCTTTGACGTGCTTACCGGCCTCTACGAGCAGAACCGCCCGATCGACGCCGTCATCCTTCGCGAAGAACTCGGCAAGCGCCAGGTGCTTGATGAAATCGGCGGGACCGCGTACCTCGGCCAGATCCTGTCGGCCGTGCCATCCGCGGCGCACGGGGCGCACTACGCGTCGATCGTGAAGGAAAAGGCCCTGCTCCGTCAGCTGATCTCCGCCAGTAACGATATTCTGCGCGACGCTTACGCCCCCCACGAGCAGGCCGAGGTGGTGCTCGACCGCGCCGAGCGCCGAATCTTTGAAATCGCCGAGAAAAAAATCAGCGGCCAGGTCACCGCGATGGAAGACGTCCTGCACGAAGTCTTCGAGATGATCGAAAACCGCGGCCAGCGCGGGATTGAGTCGGGATTCTTCGAACTCGACGACATGATGAACGGCCTGCAGAACGGCGAAATGATCATCGTCGCCGCTCGTCCGTCGATGGGCAAAACCGCGTTCGCGATGAACGTAATGGAACACATCGCCGCGGACAGCCGCCTGCCCTGCGCTGTGTTCAGCCTGGAAATGAGCAAGCAGCAGCTCGCCCAGCGTATGCTCTGCAGTCGCGGGCAGATCGACGCTCACAAGCTCCGAAAGGGTCTGCTCCAGTCCCACGAATACGCCCACCTGGCGAACGTCGTTGGCGAACTCGCGAAAGCCCCCATGTGGGTCGACGATTCGGCCGGTCTCACGATCATGGAACTCCGCGCCAAGGCTCGTCGCCTGAAGCTGCAGCACGACATCAAGTGCATCATGATCGATTACATGCAGCTCATGGATAACCCCGGCGTCGAGAGCCGCCAGCAGCAGATCAGCGAAATCAGCCGAGGCATCAAAGCGGTCGCCCGCGAGTTGAAGATCCCGGTCATCTGCCTTTCGCAGTTGAATCGAGCCAGCGAAGGCCGCGACGGACACCGCCCGCGCATGAGCGACCTGCGCGAATCAGGCTCTATCGAGCAGGACGCCGACGTGATCATGCTGCTGCACCGCGAAGACTACTACCGCATGAGCGAGCCGGATTTTCAGCCGGACAATGTCGCGGAACTCATCATCGCCAAGCAGCGTAATGGGCCTACCGGGACGGTGAAGCTCACGTTCATGAACAAGACGACGCGGTTTGAGAATTACTCGGGGCAGAGCGATCCGTTCTGATCTCCCTCCGGCCCCTCTCCCTCCGGGAGAGGCTGGGTGAGGGGGAACTGGAAGTTGCGCCATTTTCCGGGTCGCCCTCACCTGACCTCTCCCGAAGTGAGAAGGACCGGAGGGCCTGCGGGGTCTCACATTACCGATCAAACCAGAGATAAATCGGCGATTCCGTCAGCGGCACCTTTGCGGACCGATTCATTTGTACGTCGATCGTAACAGTGATCTTTTCATTTTCCGCCAGCGGCATCCGTTCAGCCTTGATCAGTTTTCCCGGCAGCTTCAATTCTTTTTCCAATTCTTCGCTCGTCCCACTCGCCAACCAAGCCACCCAAACGATTTGACTCGCCTTCTTTCCGTTCACAAACTCGAACACGTACGCGCCGCCCGCCTTCTTCTCAATCACATTGTTCAGCCGGTAGTCGCCGAGCGATTGGTACAGATGTCGCATCGCCCAGTAGCTGGGTTTGGGCTCGAGATGCCGCGTCACGCCGCTGGCCGCATGCACGCTCGGCTGGTCGTTGTCGTCGAAGAAGTAGAGGTACGCCCGCTGCAGATCGAGCTCGCTCATCACGAGAAAGCTGCGGACGATCCACTGGGCCTGCTGAAGATCGGTGCAGCCTTTCCATTGGGGGTTTTTCGCGTCGGGCTTCTTGGTTGAGGAGTCGTAGCCGAATTCGGTGAGCCACACCTGCTTGCCGGGTGCGTTGCCGCGCCGCCAGTCGAGGCCTTTCTGCAGTTGCCTGAGAAACTCGATCTTCTCGTTCTCTGGATACGACCGCTCATAGGTCGGCCAAGCTGACAGAAACGCGTACTGATGCAGGTTGATCACGTCGTAGGACTTGTCTTCGCCTTTCAACACGTCGATCGGCTCACAATACCCATCCGCCTTGCCGGCCTGCACAGCGCAGCTCACGATCTTCAGCTTCGGATCGCCCTCGCGCAGCCCTCGCGACATGTTGCGCAGCACGACCTTGTACTGCTCGGCCGAGTACTGCTTGTTGCCAGCCGGCTCGTTGCCGATCTCCGCCGACGTCACCAGCTTGTGATGCGACGGGCCGCAGTAGCTGGCGAACGCCTTGCCGTATTCGTAGGTGTTCTTCTCGATGTCCGGCCACTTGTCGAACTTTACCCCGTCGAACTGCAGGCACGCGTCGACCTCAAATCCGTCCTTCTGCCACTGTGTATAAAGCACGTTCCAATCCACGCGTCCGGGCCAATCGCGGAATTTGCCGGTCTTGTCCTTCCAGCCGAGCTCAATGCCGAGCGGAAAATGCGTAGGGTTACCCGGCTTGTTGTCGACGTCCCAGAAGTACGGGTGATAGTCGCGCACCAGCCGGCAAAGCGGGGCGTAGAGATCGGATTTGAACTGGATCGTGTGCCCGTTGATGCCCATGAAGTCGCGCATCAGCGGCTTGGGATCGGCGGCGAACGCGGTGCTCGTGGCGAGGAAAACGAGAAGGCCCAACAATATGTTCGGCATCCTCATGTCGGTTCTCGTTTAGAGCACTTCAATCGCCCGCGGATAGCTGCCCAGCACCGTGAGCTGCAGGCAATGCTTGCCAGCTTCGCTGATGGCCTTCTGCATGCCGGGGTCGTCGGCGTGGCCTTGGGCGTCGATGAAGAAGTAGTACTCCCAGTTCACCTTTTTGCTGGGGCGTTTTTCGATGTCGGTGAGGTTCACGCCGTTGTCTCGGAAGACGTCGAGTACTTCGGCCAGCGCTCCTGGCTTGTGGGCGGTGGTGAACATGATGGCCGTCTTGTCATCGCCCGACCGCTTGGCGGGCTCGCGGCTGATTACGAAGAAACGCGTCACGTTGTCGGGATTGTCTTCGATGTTCTCGAACAGCGTGTTCAGGCCGTACATCTCCGCTAGTTGCTTGGGGCCGATGGCGGCGATGCCTTCGCCGAGTTTCGGGTCGGCCGCCAGCTTTGCGGCGGCGGCGGTGCTGTCGTGGGCGATCTGTTCGCGGCCGATCGCGGTGGCGGCGAGCCAGTTGCGGCACTGCGCGAATACCTGCGCCTTGGAGTAAATCTTTTTCACGTCGGACCACGGACAACTGGCCATCAGGTTGTGGTGGACGGTGAAAAGCACCTCGGCGCAAATGCGGGCCGACGAGGAAAGGAACGCGTCGAGCGTATCGACGATCCCGCCGCCGATGGAATTTTCGACCGGCACCAGGCCGTAATCGACGTGGCCGCGGACGACCTCTTCGAACACGCCGGGAATATCCGCGACTGGCGTGTAATCGACGCTGTGGCCGAACTTGCGAACGGTCGCCTCGTGGCTGAAGGTGCCTTCAGGCCCGAGGAACCCGATCCGCAGCGGCCGCTCGAGCGCGAAGCTGCCGCTCATGAGTTCGCGGTAAACGGCTTCCATCGAGCGGTTCGACAGCGGCCCCTTGTTGAGCGATCGCACCTTCTCCATCACTGCTTTTTCACGGTCGGGTGCGTAGACAGGCGTGTTGTGCTGTTGCTTAAGCTTGCCGATCTCCACGACCACCCGGGCGCGCTGGTTGAGGATGTCGACGATTTGGGAGTCGAGCCGGTCGATCTTTACACGCAGCTCGTCCAGCGATTCAGAGGGCATACGCCCCGTTTTATCGGGCGTAGGCGGGCGGGTCAAACGGAAGAAGAAATAAGCAGGGGCCGGTCGATATTACCCAATGACTTTCAGGAGTATTCCCGTGGCCACGCCAGAACACGCTATTTCGATCACGCTGCCCGGAGCCGTTGACGGTTCGGTCTTGCCGAACCATTGGCCCAGCCTCCAGGAAGTGCTCGACTGGTGTCAAACGATGCACCCGGGAACGGCGGCGATCCTTGTGCTCGTCGGCGTGCTCTACCTGCTGTTCGGCTACTACATGTTCAAGGCGCTGGTGCTGCTCAACGCCGGATTGCTCGGCGCGGCGCTGGGTGCGGTATTGGGCAGCCACCAGGGAGCGGCAGCACCGGCGGCGATCGTCGGCGGCATCGTTGCAATGGCGATCGCCTGGCCGATGATGAAGTACGCGGTGGCGATCATGGGTGCTGCCTTTGGCGCGATGGTCGGTGCGAGCTTGTGGAACACGTTCAACCAAAACCCTGAATTCGCCTGGGCAGGCGCGATGATGGGGCTGATCTTCTGCGCGCTGCTCTGCTTCATCCTCTTCCGCGGCTGCGTGATGACATTTACCTCGCTACAAGGCGCGGCGATGGTGGTGTTCGGCGTGCTCGGACTCATGCTCAAGTACGACGACATCGGTCCAAGCCTGCTGAGCCACTTCAAGGCGTCGAGCTTTCTCATGCCGATGGCGATTTTCATCCCCACTCTGGGCGGCGTGATCTTTCAGCAGTTCAACGACACTTCACCCGCGCCTGCGGGACCGGCGAAGAAGTAATTGAACGCAGAGACACAGAGATCCAGAGAACCGATGGCTGACTTTCGCTTCTTGGAACCTCTGTGTTTCTGTGTTCGTTTTTCCTGTCAAAATAGCAGTCGCCCGTCGATTTGACGCAATCGGACCGCCCAAACACTCCGAAAATCCTGTTTCCCAGCTGGCCCGACCTTTGCATAAGATTGGGCATGCGATTCGATAAATTGACCGTCAAAGCCCAGGAAGCCGTTCAGCGTGCTCAGGAATTGGCACAGGAGCGCAGCCACGCCGAGGTGCAGCCGCTGCATCTATTGCAGGCGATGCTCGACGAAGAGGATGGCGTGGTTAAACCCGTGCTGCAGAAGATGGGCGCTAATCCCGACCGCATTCAACAGATCGTTGAGAGTGAACTGGGCCGGTTGTCGTCCGCCACCGGCACGCAATTGAATCTCGCCCGCACGTTGCAAGACGTCTTCAATCAGGCTCAGAAAGAGGCCGATCGGCTGAAGGACGAATACGTTTCAACGGAGCACCTGCTGCTCGCGCTGGCGACCGTCAAGAGCGAAGCGAAAGAGATCCTGTCGGTCAACGCCGTCACCCACAACGCGATTCTCGAAGCCCTCAAAGACATCCGGGGCGGCCAGCGTGTGACGGATCAGAATCCCGAAGACAAATACCAGTCGCTGCAGAAGTACGGCCGCGACTTGGTGGAGATGGCCCGGCTCGGCAAGATCGACCCGGTCATCGGCCGCGACGAGGAAATCCGCCGCACAATGCAGGTGCTTTCGCGCCGAACGAAGAATAACCCGGTGCTCATCGGCGAGCCGGGCGTCGGCAAGACCGCGATTGTCGAAGGCATGGCCATCCGCATGCTCAACGGCGACGTGCCGGCCGTGCTGGCGAACAAGAAAATCATCGCGCTCGACATGGGCGCGCTCATCGCCGGCGCGAAATACCGCGGTGAGTTTGAGGATCGGCTGAAGGCCGTCATGAAAGAAGTCACGCAGTCGGACGGGCAGATCATACTGTTCATCGACGAGCTGCACACGGTCGTAGGCGCAGGAAAGGCTGAAGGAAGCATGGACGCCGGCAACCTGCTCAAGCCGGCGCTGGCCCGCGGCGAGCTGCGGTGCATCGGCGCCACCACGCTCGACGAATACAAGAAATACATCGAAAAAGACCCGGCCCTCGAACGTCGCTTCCAGCCGGTGCAGGTCGGCGAGCCGAGCGTCGAAGATACGATCGCCATCCTCCGGGGCTTGAAGCAGCGGTACGAAACGCACCACGGCGTGCGAATCACCGATAGCGCCATCGTCTCCGCGGCCGTGTTGAGCGACCGGTACATCGCGGATCGTTTCCTGCCGGACAAGGCGATCGACCTGATCGACGAAGCCGCCAGCCGTCTACGCATCGAGAACGACTCCATGCCCGCGGAACTCGACGAAATCCGCCGGCGGATGATGCAGTTGCAGATCGAACTGGAGGCCCTGCGAAAAGAAAAGGATCCGGCGTCGAAAGCGCAACTTGCCAAGGCCGAGAAGGAACTGGCCGAGCTGCAGGAGCAGAACACGCATCTCACCGCACGCTGGGAGGGCGAAAAAGGCGCGATGGACGCCATCAAGAACATCCAGCAGCAGCTCGATCAAAAGCAAACCGAGCTCGAACAGGCGCAGCGGCAGGGCAACTGGGAAGTGGCCGCCCGCATCCAGTACGGCGAGATGCGCGACTTGAAAACCAAGCTCACCGAGGCCGAGCAGCGGGTGCACAAGATCGCCAGCGAGGGCAACGCGCTGGTGAAAGAAGAAGTGACACCCGACGAGATCGCAGAAGTGGTCAGCCGCTGGACGAGCGTGCCGGTCAGCCGGATGCTGGAAGGCGAGCGCGAAAAACTGCTGAAGATGGAAGACCGCTTGGGTGAGCGCGTGATCGGCCAGAGCGATGCCGTCCGCGCCGTGAGCGACGCCGTCCGCCGCAACCGCGCGGGCTTGGGCGATCCGAATCGGCCGATCGGCAGCTTCCTGTTTCTCGGGCCCACCGGTGTTGGCAAGACCGAGCTGTGCAAAGCCCTTGCGGAATTTCTGTTCGACGACGAAAACGCCATGGTCCGCATCGACATGAGCGAGTTCATGGAGCAGCACAGCGTAGCCCGGCTGATCGGCGCGCCACCCGGCTACGTCGGCTACGAAGAAGGCGGCCGCCTCACCGAAGCGGTCCGCCGCAAGCCGTACAGCGTCATCCTCTTCGACGAAATCGAAAAGGCCCACCGCGACGTTTTCAACGTGCTGCTGCAGGTGCTCGACGACGGTCGGCTCACAGACGGGCAGGGCCGCACGGTCAACTTCAAGAACACCGTGATCGTCATGACCAGCAACATCGGCTCGGCCGAGATCCAGAAGATGGCGACCAAGGAAACACCCGAGTGGGAAGTGGAAGCGGCGGTGAAGCAGCTGCTGAAAGACTACTTCCGGCCGGAGTTTCTCAACCGCATCGACGAGACGATCCTGTTCCACTCGCTCAGCAAGGAACAGCTCATGAGCATTGTCGGCGTTCAACTGACGCACCTGCATCGGCGACTGGCGGATCGAAATCTCAAGCTCGAGATTTCGCCGGAAGCGCTGAAACTGCTGGCCGAGGAAGGGTACGACCCGACGTACGGTGCCCGGCCGCTCAAACGCGTGATTCAGCAGCGGCTGGAGAATCCCCTGGCGTCGAGCATCTTGAAGGGCGACTATGCGGAGGGTGACGTTATCAGCGTTGACGTCGACAGCGCGAAGCACGAGTTCACGTTCAAGAAGGGCTCGAAACGCGGCAAAGAGGCGGTCGAAGCGACACGTGCCTAAGTCTAAATCGGAAAGCTACCCAACCGGGCAACGTCTTCGACCACCTTCTGTACCAGGCTAGACGCGTTGGCCATCGCGTATTCAAGCGTCATGGGCGGCTTGCGAATGGCAAACGCCGCGGCGAGGCCGATCGCGTGCGAGTTGAGCCCTTCCTCGACCGAGCCCGCGATCGCCACGCACGGCACGTTCATTTCTTTGCACAGGGCCGCCACACCGCCAACGGCCTTTCCGTCGACACTTTGCGAATCCAGTCGTCCCTCGCCGGTGATGCAGAGATCCGCGCCGTTTAGTCGCTCGCGCAAGCGGGTCGAGTTCAATACGAGGTCGATACCGCTCTGAAGCGTGGCGTTGAAAAATGCGAGCAAGCCAAATCCCAGTCCGCCCGCAGCACCGGCGCCGGGCGTGTTGGCTTGCGCGTCTTTCCCGGTGCGAGTCGCGAGTTCGCGTAGCCAGGCGTCGAGTTGCTCGACCTGTGCGGGCGACGCACCTTTTTGCGGTCCGAAGACGCGTGCTGCACCGGTGGGGCCGTACAGTGGGTTGGTCACGTCGCAGGCGACGATGATTTCCAGGCCGTCGGTCACCTCACCGCGGTGCTGCTTGATGAGGACGACGCGTTCCAAGTCTCGGCCGGTGAGCGGTTCGGCGGGCGAGACGGGCTCGCCGTCCTGCAGCACGATGGTGTGGCCGGTCGCCTGGGCGCAGCCGAGGCCGCCGTCGACGGTCGCGCTGCCGCCGATGCCCAGCAGCACGCGTTTGCAGCCCAATTCGACCGCGGCGCGCAGCAGTTCGCCGACGCCGAAGGTGGTGGTCGCCATCGGATCGCGTTCGTTCGGCTTGAGCAGCGCCAGCCCCGCGGCGGCAGCCATCTCGATCACCGCGGTCTTCGGCGCGCCGGCCTCTGCGGGCATGATCCCGAAAGTCGCGTCGACCATCATGTCCGGCAGCGGTCCGGTCACGCGGCGGGTCTCAAATCGCCCGCCGGTGGCCCGCACCAGCGTGTCGACGAAGCCCTCGCCGCCGTCGGCGATCGGGCAGGAGTCGATAATCGCGCCGGGTTGTGAACGCTTCGCGCCGAGCGCCATCGCCTCAGCCACCTGAACGGCCGAGAGGCAGCCTTTGAATTTGTCGGGCGCTAAAACGATCTTCATGGGTGAGCGATGATTGTAGCGATCGGCGCCGCTTCGTCAGCCTCGCTCAGCCCGGCCACGTGTTGCAGCACGCGGAGGTGAATGCGGTGGATGATCGCGTCGCTCCACCACCGCCAGTACGTTTCCGGATACAGGCGGTGTTCGTACCACGTCGTCCCTTCGAGCAGCGTGCGGCCGTTCGGCAACGCTGTGAGCTTGAACTGCCCGCCGTGGCTGAGCAGAAAATTCTCGACGTGCGGCGGGCGGATGTTGTACGGGCTCCACTCCTGCATCGCCGGCGGGTTGGAAGTGACGTCAAACGCCAGCAGCCGTGGCTCATCCCAGATGCGGATCGGCTCGACGAACGTGCCGGTCGAAAACTCGCAGCGGCGGAGTGCGCCCACGCCGGTGCCGTCGATTCGCGCTCGAACCGGATACGCGATGCCCGATCGGAACACCCAGTCGGTAGGCGGGGCCAGATCTGGGAATGACACCACGTGTCGCCACACCACGGCCGGCGGGGCGTTCACTTCAATGCTTGTCGTAACCGCGAACACCTCTGGCGGCGATTTGAATCGAGAATCAAGCCCCAGCATCAAAGGCAGCACGATCAGCACCGCCCACAGCGCATTGGGCACGCCGCGCGGACGGCTCGGCCGGGTTTGGATCGCGTGGCCAAGACAGGTGCCAATGAACATGAAGAAAAACATGATCGGCGAAGCCATGATCAGGCAGCCGATGCCTTCGATCGCAAACAAGATGCACGCGACCGCCGACATGAGGAGCGACAGTGTCGACGCGCTCAGGCATTGCCCGAAGCTGCGCGGCTTGCTGTATCCGTGCAGCACCGACGTGATGAATCCGCAGCAGAACGGTAATGCGACAAAAATGCCCCAGCCGTACGCGCGGAAGACCGTCGCGACGAGCAGCACCGTGCCGACGCAGATCGGCACGGGGACGAGCGCGGCGCGAAATCCACTGGTGGACGCATCCTCCGGCAGCCAAGCAGACCAGAAGCGACTGGGCGGCCGAGTTCGTGCGTGCGATGCGTAGCCGAGCGTGCCGACGGAGCGGGGCGGCACATCAGGGGCAGATGCCGCGCGACTGGCCGCAATGTCTTCATCCGATTCGCGCTCAAGTTCGTCCAAAACCTCAGCCGCTGTCGGCCTGTACGAGCCCTCAGTCGTTCGTCGGTTGCTCGCCACGCCTGGTACGGCGCTGATCGCCGCAAAAAACAGCAAGTTCACGATCGGAATAAAGAAAAGCGGCAGAAGAGACTGCGACAACCCCGCGTCGCGCAATCGGCGCGACGTCGCAACCAAGCCGATCAGTGCAAAGGGCACCGCGACCGCAAGCATCGTTAAAACAAACCGTTGCTCGCGTGCCTGCAATGAAAACAAATTGTAAGAGTCGATCGGCAGCAGGTAGTTGATCGGCGTCCACTCCCGGCCGAACCCAACCGATGCGACAATACGATCAACCCCGAATTTCGCGATCAACAGTGCGCAGCCGAGCAGAAAAAATGCACTCCCGGAGAGTCGATTGTTGCGGATGAGCGAAACACCATTTTGAGTCATGCAAGAAAGCGTACACGAGCGTTGATTTGAAATGGAACTCTATTCGCTTTTCAAAACTCATGGGCCGGGATAGCCACATCAGGCTAACTGGGGCGGTTCGTTCAGTGATTGCCTGATGCGCGCTCTGACCGAGGATACCTACGATCCCGCATCGACCGACAAGGCGTGGATGAGTGTCCCGGCGACAGGCGCGCGTGGAAGTCCGGCCGCAGATCGGCGAAACAACTAACACGGGAGTCTCACATGTCCATGGATAATCTATCTGACTTGCTCGAGGAGCAGCTGAAGGATCTTTACAACGCCGAGAATCAACTCACCAAGGCCCTGCCTAAGATGGCCAAAAAGGCATCGTCGGCCACCCTTAAGAAGGCGTTTGAGGACCATTTGGCCGAAACCGAGGAGCATGTCGAGCGCCTGAAACAGGTCTGCGAGTCATTGGATATCAAGCCGACCGGCAAAACCTGTAAGGCCATGAAAGGGCTCATCGAAGAAGGCGCCGAAGTGATCGAAGAAGAGGGCGAAGAGTCGGTCATCGACGCCGCGCTTGTTGCCGCCGCCCAGCGGGTGGAACATTACGAGATCTCCGCGTACGGCACGGTCTGTGCCATCGCCGAGGCGCTCGGCAAGAACGACGTCGTGAAGATCCTGCGCAAGACCGAAGCCGAAGAATCGGCCGCGGATGAAAAGCTGACGCAGATTTCTGAAAGCGAATTGCTGACGAACGCGTAACTCGAACGTTGTCTGATGCAGTGCAGCCGCAAGCCCTTCCCGAATAACGGGAAGGGCTTGTCCGTTTGCAAAAGGAAACTGAAAAATGCCTCAATTGCCGCTCAGTGCCGTGATTTTCGACTTGGATGGCACGCTCGTGGATTCCAATGGCCTGCACGTGCGCGCGTGGTCGTCGGCCTTAACCGAGCACGCGTACCATGTTGGCAGAGACCGAATCGAGGTGGAAATCGGTAAGGGCGGGGATCAGCTTGTGGAATCGATCCTCGGCAAAGAGGTGGAAGACCAGCATGGCGATTCATTGCGCAAAAGTCAGTCGAAACATTCGCTGTCGCTCATTCGCAGTGAGGGTGTGCGAAAGTTCAGCGGAGCGGACGAACTGCTGAAAGGTTGTCGTTCGCGTGGATTGAGGACCGCGCTGGCCACGTCAAGTTCGCGCAAGATTCAAAATGAATTACTGAAGGCGGCCGAGATCGATCCGTCGGCGTTTGATGTGGCCATTACCGGCGACGACGTGAACGCCACCAAGCCGCAGGGGGATCTATATCACCTCGCGGTTGAAAAGCTGAAAATAAGTCCGGCCGAGTGCATGAACGTCGGCGATACTGTGTATGACTGCATCGCCGGGCGAAAAGCCGGACTGGTGACGATCGGCCTGAGTGGCGGGTTGAACGACGCGGAGGCGCTCCGACGGGCCGGCGCTCGCTGGACCGTTCGCGATGCGGCCGAGCTCAATCGCCGGTTGGACGATGCACTCCGAATCGCCGCGCCGCGCAGCGTGCCACTGACTCATGCACTGATCGAAGAGCTCATGGCCCGCGCGCTCGATGTAGCCGCCACCGGGATGGCGGAAGGCGAGGTGCCGATCGGTAGCGTGGTCGCCAGGGGAGACGGCACGATCATCGGCCGCGGGTTCAATCGCATGAACTCGACACGCGACAAGATCGCGCACGCTGAAATCATCGCGTTGCACGACTCGGCAGGGAAGGTGGACCTGCAGGCTCGCGATCTCATCGTCGTCTCCACGCTTGAGCCGTGCGTGATGTGCATGGGCGCGACGATGGAGGCAGGCATCGACACGGTGCTGTTCGGCCTGCCCGCGCCGGCGGACGGCGGGTCGGCGCGTGTGAATCCGCCAACGTCGCCGGAAAGCCAAATGCCCCGCATCATCGGCGGCATCCTGGCCGATCGCAGCCGCGCCCTGCTTGCCAAGTGGCTGGCGGCGAACGCAAAATCGGAGCAGGCCAAGTTTGTGCGGCAGTTGCTCGATTCAGTCGCCTGATTGTTCTGGCACCCGCGCTCTGGTCGCCGGTCGGTCGGTAACGTATCGTTCTCCCGTACCACTCAAAGGAGATAAGATGGCGTTCACTCTTTCCATCGGCCAGTCCGCCCCTGATTTTGACCTGCCCGGCGTCGACGGCAAATGCTACACACTCGCGAGTTTCAAATCGGCCAAGGTTCTCCTCATCACATTTTGGTGTAACCATTGCCCGTACGTCGTGGGAAGTGAAGAGCGCGTAACGGCGTTTCTGAAGGAATACATGCCGCGCGGCGTGGCGATGTGCGCGATCAACTCCAACGAGCAGGAAAACCATCCGCTGGATTCATTCGACCACATGGTGACGCGGGCAAAGGAAAAGAATTTCCCGTTCGTCTATGTGCGCGACGAAAGCCAGGACGTCGCCCAAGCGTATGGCGGGCTGCGGACGCCGCATTTTTACGCGTTCGATGCCGACCGCAAGCTGCAATATACCGGCCGATTCGATGACAATCCCCGCAATCCCGGAAAGCAGACCACGCACGAGCTGCGCGACGCCGTCGATGCGATTCTGGCAGGGAAGAAGCCGGCGGTTCCGGTGACGAACCCGATCGGCTGCAACGTGAAGTGGAAAGGGCAGGACAACCACTGGATGCCGCCCGAGGCGTGCGATCTGGTGTGATCGGCCGATTTGCAAAAGCCGAAATGCAAAATGCAAATTGGCCGGAAACGTTCGATTGCAGTGTCGGTTTTGGCGGTTTGCCTTTATCTTTTCGTCACCGCGACGGATGGGCAGCGAAACTCTCGAGAGGAACGAATGTCTAAAGCAACCACGCTCAATGTCTGCATGATCGGCTACCGCTTCATGGGACGGGCGCACAGCAACGCGTACATGAAGGTCGACAAATTCTTCGACGTCGATCTGCATCCGGTGATGCACACGGTGGTCGGCCGCAAGGCGACGGATCTGCAGGCGTTTGCGCAGCGGTGGGGCTGGCTGAAATCAACGACCGACTGGGCGGCGGCGGTGGCGGATCCGGAAATCGATCTGGTCGACATCGGCACGCCCAACAACCAACACAAAGACATGGCGCTCGCTGCGTTGGAGTCGGGCAAGCACGTCCTCTGTGAGAAGCCGCTGGCGGCCACCATCGAAGACGCCCGCGAGATGCGCGACGCCGCCCGCAAGGCGAAGGCTAACACGTTCGTCAGCTACAGCTACCGCAGGGTGCCCGCCGTCGCGCTGGCGCATCAGCTGGTGAAGGAAGGGAAGATCGGGCGGGTTTATCACATCCGGGCCCATTACCTGCAAGGCTGGGCCAGTTCGCCCAGCGTGCCGCTAGTGTGGCGGTTCGACAAGAAGGCCGCCGGCTCGGGTTCGCACGGCGACCTGGGCGCGCACATCATCGACATGGCGCGTTTCATCACCGGCGACGAGTTTGAGTCGATCAACGGCGCCGTCAGTACGACGTTCATCAAAGAGCGTACACTGACGAGCAATCTCTCGACGGCCGGCATCACCGCGGGCGAAATAACCGCCGGGAAGAAGGGAAAGGTCACGGTCGATGATGCGGTGTTGTTTCTCGCCACGTTTAAGAGCGGCGCGGTCGGCACGTTCGAATCGACACGCTTTGCCACCGGTAACCAAAATAATCACGGCATTGAAATCAACGGCGAGAAAGGTTCGATCCGGTTTGCTTTTGAGGACCTCAACTATCTCAACTACTTCGACGCATCCCAGCCCAAGCACGTGCAGGGCTGGACCCGCATCCCCGCCAGCATGCCGGGGCAGCACCCATACGCCTTCGCGTGGTGGCCGACGGCGCACCCGGGTGGCTATGAGCACACGTTTATCAACCAAGCGTACGACATCCTGCAATCCTTGTCCGGCAAAAAACCGGTGGTGCCGCTGGCGGATTTTGAAGAGGCCTACGCCACGCAGCGCGTGCTGGAAGCCGTGATGATCAGCGCCAAGGAACGCGCGACGGTAAAGATGAGCGAAGTGAAATAGGCAGGATCAGACCGACGCGATTTCTTCCGACTCCTCGTCAACCTCGACGGGGCGGTTACGCAGTTTCAACCACGCCCGCACGCGCAGGGCGCAATCGAACAGCCACGGCGCGTGCCGGGCGATCCACACGGCAACCTTCCCATGACCTGAAATCACGACGCCGCGTTTGCGGCGTGCGACGGCTTTAATGATCAGCCGTGCGGCGCGATTTGCCGAAAGCGCGAGTGCGTTTCGGCTGCCCACGTATTGGTCGGGTTGGTAGACGCCGAAGTTGTCGACCTGTCGGATTTCGCTTTGAACGAACCCGGGGGCCACGTGCGTTACAGTAATCCCGTACGGCCGCAGTTCGTGGGTGAGGCTGTCACACAGGGCGCGGATGGCGAACTTGCTCATCGCGTAGGCCGACGCACCGGGGAATGCCATGTAGCCGTTGATGCTACCGACGATGACGAGCTGGCCGCGCGTGGCTTTCAGGTCGTCGAGGACGGCGTAGACGGTCTGCAGCACGCCGAGCACGTTGGTGTTGAACTGTCGCTGGTAATCGTCGACGCTCAGGTCTTCGAATTTCCCCGAAACGCAGTAGCCGGCGTTGGCGATCGCAATATCCACCGGCCCGAACTTCTCGCGCATGGTGGCGACGGCCTGATCCAGGTCTTCTCGCCGGGCGACGTCGCAATGCGCAAACGCGGCATGGCCATCGCCGATCTTCTTAACCAGCTTTTCCAGCCGATCCGTTCGCCGAGCCGCGAGAACGAGGTTGGCCCCTTGGTTGGCAAGTCGAACGGCCAAGGCCGCGCCGATCCCCGAGGAAGCGCCTGTGATGAGAATGTTGCGTCCGATAAAAGGGGCCACTGATCAGCCTTTACCACGAATGATTTACCGTAGTCAACGAATGTCTATGAACAAATCAGCTATAACGGAAGATGGAGAAAATGTTCCGTTCGTGACGGCGTCGATGCGAGACGCGAAAAAAAGCAGCCCGGACGAATTCGTTCGTCCGGGCTGCGAAGTAATCGCTTTAGTTCGAGCTTACTTGATCGCGACTTCCTTGCCGCCGTTTTCCGCGGAGCGGTAAACGCCGTCGAGGATTTTCTGCACGGCCAGGCCTGCTTCGCCGGGGGCTTCCTGCGACGTGCCCTTGGTGGCGGCGTCGATGAAGTTGCGGAGCTTGGCTTTGAACATGCTGGGGAAGTCGCCACCACCGCCGACGTACCCGGGGGCGCTGTTGATCATTGTGCCGGCGCGATCGGTGAAGATCTGGGGCGGGTCCCAGTTGTTGCCGCCCTTGTCGCCGAGCATGTTGAAGTTCCACACGTCCTTCTCGATGTGGGCACAGAAGCTCGACTCAATGTGGAGCACGGCGCCGTTCTCGAACCGGATATGGCCGACCGCGAGGTCTTCAACCGTATAGGTCTTGTAATCCCAGTTCGGCCACTGGCTGACCGTGGTGCTGGGCTTGTTGCCCAGGTACGTCCAGATGTTACCGGTGGCGGCAACGGGCTTGGGGCTGCCCATGACGTAGTGCGCCATTTCGATGACGTGCACGCCGATGTCGATCATCGGCCCGCCGCCTTGCAGTTTCTTCTGGCCGAAAACGCCCCAGTTCGGGATGCCGCGGCGACGCAGCGCCTGGCACTTCACGAACATGATGTTGCCGAATTCGCCCGCATCGGCGGCGCGCTTCAGGAACTGGCTGTTGGGGTGGTAGCGGTATTGGAAACCGATGGTGAGTTTCTTTTTGTTCTTCTTGGCGGTGTCGATCATCTTCTGACACTCGGCCGGGGTCGGCGCCATCGGCTTTTCAACGATGACGTGAGCGCCGGCGTTGAGTGCGTCGATGGTGGGGGCCGCGTGAATGCCGTTGGGCGTACAGACGCTGACGGCGTCGGGCTTCACTTCCTTCAGCATCTTTTTCCAGTCGGTGTAGACCGCCGGAATCTTGTGGACTTCTTCCATCTGCTTGATGCGAACCGGATCGATATCCACGCCGCCAACGATGTCGACGTCGGGCATGGTGCGCAGTGCAGCAATGTGCGTCTGGGCGATACCGCCGCAGCCGATGAACGCAACGCGGAATTTTTTGCCGGTGAATTCTTGTTTCTTTTCGACCCCGAGGGATTCGGTCGAAACGCTCTTATCAGTTGCCATGTGTAGCCAGTCCTTATGAAAAGTATGTGAAAGCCTTCACGGGGCGGGTAGTCTGCAAGGAAACCCGCAGAAAATCAAACGGTTGAGTGCGACAGAATCGCAATTGCCCCGATTATCGGACTGAAACACGCCAAAACAGGGGGTTTTCGCCGTCATTGACGAGAAGGGGCCCTTTTCCGGGTCACTTTGCATCCCGTTGGCGCGTCACTTATCCTCCGCAGCCTATGAGTTGGGTCAGTCTTTGTGAATTGCAGGAATTGAAGGAAGGCGAGGGCAAGTACGTCGAAATCGATGGCTTCCAACTTGCGGTCTTTCTTGATGGCGGAAAAGTCTTCGTCATCGATAACTATTGCCCGCATGCCGGCGGCAATCTCGCGGGCGGATTTATCGAAGACGGGCACGCCGTGTGCCCGTGGCATTACTGGTCGTTCCGGCTCGATAACGGCCAGCTCCGCGACTCGCCCAACTGCAAGGTCGGCAGCTATGTCACCCGGCTGATGGAACGGCCGGACAAGCCGACGCTCGTTCAAGCGGAGCTTCCCACGCCGTGACCGACTCTGCCGCCATCGCAGCGATCGAACCGGCGCCGCCGCCGCGCGTGAAGTCGGTGTGGCTGGCGCAGATCGCACTGCTGCTGTTTGGCGTTTTCACGCTCAGCACGTCGGTGCTGATGTTGAAGAAGAGCACGTCGCCGCCGATGGTGGTCGCCGGCATGCGGCTGCTGATTGCCGCGGTGCTGCTGACACCCGTCATGATCGTTCAAATGATATGGCCGGTGTTCGTGCACCGGTCGACCAAATACGCGGCGATTCCGACGTTAAAGCAGCTCGCGTGGACCGTGCCGGGCGCGATTTTCCTGGCCGTCCACTTCATCACGTGGACGATGGGCGCCCGCATGACGAACGCGGCCAACGCGTCGCTGATCGTTAACCTCGCGCCGGTCGCGCTGCCGCTGCTGATGTGGATCATCAACGGCGAGCGCATCACCCGCGGCGAAATCGTCGGCACGTGCATCGCCATGGGCGGCGTTCTGGCGCTGATGGGACAGGGATATCGCCTGCGTGACGGATCGGTGTACGGCGATGCGATGTGCTTCGGATCGATGCTGCTCTTCTGCTTTTACGTCTGCTTCGGCCGATACGCGGGGCGCGGGCAGAAACTGTGGGTTTACCTCGTGCCGATGTACGGGTTAGCGGGCGTGATTTGCCTGGTGGCAGCCGCTATCGCAGGGTTTTCGTTGAAGCCAGCGAATTCCACGGAATTAATGCTCTGGATCGGGCTGGCCCTGATTCCCACGGTCGTCGGACACTCGATATTCAACTACTCGATCAAGCATCTGCGCGGGCAAACGGTCACCACGATCAACCTGAGCCAGTTTGTATTCGCCGGCGTGTTGGCGTATTTCATCTTCGGCGAAGTCCCGCCGACGAAACTTTACGTCGTGTCGGTCGTGATTGCTGCGGGCGTGGTGATTGTGGTTCGGTCGGGCCGGGCCGCGAAAGTCGAGCTGGCAGTGGAGCCGGGCGAGTGAGCGGCCGATAGTATGGGGAAGAATTGGGAGTAGTCGTTCATGAATTCCGTTTCCATCAGCCTGATCATCCCCACGCTTAACGAAGCGGCAAACCTGCCCAAGCTCTGCGAGCGCATCAGCAAGGCGCTGGCAGGGCGGTCCTATGAAATTCGCCTCGTCGACGACAACAGCAAAGACAACACGATTCCCGTGTGCGAGGAACTTGCCAAGACGTACCCGCTCATCTTGATGACCCGCAAGCAACCCAAGAACGGTCTCGGCGGGGCGGTGTTGCACGGGATGAACGCGGCGTTAGGCGAATACCTCGTGGTGATGGACGCCGATCTCCAGCACCCGCCAGAAAAGCTGCCCGAGCTGCTCGCGCCGCTGGAAAAGAACGAAGCCGACTTTGTCATTGGCTCGCGATACGTGGCTGGCGGCAGCACGCAGGGCGAGTGGAGCCTTTTCCGCCAGATGAACAGCCAAGTAGCCACGTTGCTGGCTCGGCCGTTCGCGGGACGCACCGGCGATCCGATGTCGGGCTTCTTTGCGCTGAAGCATTCCACGTTTAATGGCGCATCGCACCTCACGCCGCTGGGCTACAAGATCGGCCTGGAGCTGATGTGCAAGTGCCGCGTGCAGCGGATCAAGGAAATCCCCATCGATTTTGCACAGCGCGAGCACGGGCAGTCGAAGCTGTCGCTCAAAGAGCAGTTTCGCTACCTCGAGCACCTCAGCCGACTTTACGACTTCTGCTATCCGAGATTGTCGCCGATGACCAAGTTCCTGGTCGTCACATCGCTCGGCTGGTTTTTGGGACTCGCGTTGTTCGCCGCGTATTGGGAAATGCTGCTCCCGGTCACGACGGCCACCTTCGCGTACCTATGCACCATCGGCACGACGATGCTGTTTCACGTGCGCTACATCCGCACGCAGCGAGAATTCATCGTCGGCCCGAATCCGTGGGTGAGTTTTATCCTGATCGCGATTGTGGAGATGATCGCCGTGTGGCTGGTGTCGAAATGGATGTACCACCGGCTCACCTACACGCACCCGGTCGAGTTCTGGACGATCGCTTACGGCTTTGGCATCGCAGTGCGGTACGTCCTCCGGAAGGAATTCCTTCAGGACATCCGAGGCCTGCGCAAGGACGAACGCACGACGGAGTTGCAGGGCTGAACGAGCTACGTGGCGGCCGCGTCTTCCCACGGGTATCCGTGTGGATATTTCACTTTCATCAGCGAATTGCCGTGCAGGAAGTACTCCTTCGTGCCGCTCGTGGGCGTGCTGCCGACGGTGTAGTTCACGGTGAACTTGCGCGTCGATTGGCCGTTGGGGAAGTGCTCCATCAGCACGCGGCAGAGCAGGCGATCGGGGTGGAGTCCTTCGCCGATGCCGGGACGGTTCCATACACCCGAAAGTTGGATGGCCACGTCGCGCCGCAGCAGGTAACAGTTGGCGTCGACGTGAAATTCATTGGTGCTGCGAAACACCGGGTGCAGGTTGCCGATGCTTTCACAAAAGTCTTCTGCGAAGAAATTGCCGTCGGTATCGAACAGCTTTCGCAGCGAGAAGCTCCACGCCGCGCCGCTCGACTGCACGCTCGCGACGAGCGACTCGATGTGGTCTTCATCGATCCAGTTATCTTCATCCAACCAGGCGACGTAATCGGTCATCGCGATCGAAGGCATGCCGCCGTAAATGCGGTGGCCGTTCCATTTGTTCGCGCCGGTGATGTGCGGCAGGCGGATCACCTTGATGCCGCGCATGTCCTCGAGTGAATTGAGCACGGCGTCGACCGGCTCGTTTCGTTCAGGCCCGTCGATGACGATCAGGTGCTCGATCAACGCGTAGCTCTGCTCCTGCACCGACTGGATGCATTTCTTGAGATTCTTATGGCCGGTAGCGCCGGTGATCACGCAAACGGTCGGGGGAGCGAGCATTGCGGGATTGTCGATTGCCGATTGCCGATTGTCGAGTGAATCAATCGACAATCGATGCTCGCCAATCCACAATCAACGCATGTCCTTCGTCTCCCGGGCCGGGCAGAAACTCGATCATGCGATTGCGACGTTTAAGTTGGATGTCGCCGGTGCGGTCTGCGCCGACCTCGGCTGCAGCACCGGCGGGTTCGTCGACTGCCTGCTCCAGCGCGGGGCGGCAAAGGTGTACGCGGTCGACACCGGCTACGGCGTGCTGGAGTACAAGCTGCGGATCGATCCACGCGTGGTCGTGATGGAGCGGACGAACGCCATGCACGTGTCACTGCCGGAGATGGTCGACTGGGTGAGCATCGACGTCGCGTGGACCAAGCAAAAGCACATCCTGCCCGCCGCGAGGAAGATCCTGAAGCCGGGCGGGCGGGTGATCTCGCTGATCAAGCCCCACTACGAGGCCGAGGCCGCTCAGCTCCGCGCCGGCATATTACCGGACGAATCCCTCGATGCAGTCGTTACAGACGTCATAAACCAGATCAATTCCTCCGGGTTTGAAGTGATGGAAACCGTCACCAGCCCCGTCCGCGGGGCGAAAGGGAATACCGAGGTTCTGGCGTTGTTGCGAACGCTTCCTGAATGAGAATTCAGCGCACTGATTCGCAAAATCCTTTATAATCATTGGGCTTTTAAGGTGCTGTGCATGAGTCGTCAGAAGATCCGGATCGCCATCGCAGGTGTCGGCAACTGCGCCAGTTCGCTGGTGCAGGGGATTGCGCATTATGGCATAGCCCACGGGTCGCCATCCGTGGGTTTGATGAACGAACTGATCGGTCCCTACCGAGTCGCGGACATTCAAATCGTTGCCGCGTTCGACATTGACTCGCGAAAAGTCGGTCATCCCCTCGAAGAGGCGATCTTCGCGCTTCCGAACAACACCACAGTTTTCTGCGACGACATCCCGCCGACCGGTGTAACGGTGCAGATGGGCCCCACGCTCGACGGCATGCCCGATCACATGCTCAACTACCCGGAGCACCTGCGGTTCCTCCCGGCCGATCTGCCGCCGGTCAATGTCGCTCAAGTGCTTCGCGACAGCGGGGCGGAGATCCTGGTCAACTACATGCCCGTCGGCTCGCAGCAGGCGACCGAGCACTACGCACAGGCCTGCCTCGACGCAGGCGTCAGCTTCGTCAACTGCGTGCCGGCCTTTGTCGTGTCCGACCCGGCTTGGGCGAAGAAATTCACCGACGCGGGCCTCCCGTGCGTCGGCGATGACGTGAAGGCGCAAGTCGGCGCCACCATCACCCACCGCATGCTCGCCCGGCTCTTCGCCGACCGCGGCGTGGACATCAGCAGCACCTACCAGATCAACACCGGCGGCAACACCGATTTCCTCAACATGCTCAACCGCTCGCGGCTGGCGAGCAAAAAAATCAGCAAGACCGAGGCCGTCCAAAGCCAGCTCGACGTGCCGCTCGATCCCGACCGCATCCACATCGGCCCGAGCGATTTCGTGCCGTTCCAAAAAGACAACAAGGTCTGTTTCCTGCGCATCGAGGGCGTCGGCTTCGGCGGCGTGCCGATGAACCTTGAAATGCGGCTGAGCGTCGAAGACTCCCCCAACTCGGCCGGCGTGGTGGTCGATGCGATCCGCTGCTGCCAGCTCGCCCGGCAGGCGGGCATCGCAGGGCCGATCCTGCCCGTGAGCGCGTGGACCATGAAGCACCCGCCGGTGCAGATGAACGACGGCGACGCGATGCGCGCAGCGGAAGAATTCGTGAACGAAGCGGTCGCGAAAATGCATACTGCCTGTCCTTCGAAATAAGTGCAAAATAAGTGTCATGATCGGGACCGAATCCCCATCTTTTCAGCGAATCTTGATGTTTTCCAAAGTTGGGGCGGCGGTTTAAAGGTTCGGATTGACGACGCACGCGATCTGCCTAAGAATGCTGGGAGACTTTTTTGCCCTCTGGAGATGCCTTGTCCACGCCGCGAAAATATAAACTGCTCAGCGTACTCATGCCGGCCTACAACGAGAGCCGCACGTTGCGGTCCATCGTCGCGCGCGTGCTCGCCAGCGATGTGCCGATGGACATTGAGCTGATCATCGTCGACGACGCAAGCAAGGATAAGACCGAGTCCATCGCCCGTGAGCTTGCTGCCTCCGATCCGCGCATCAAGTACATTCGCCAGCCGTTCAACCAGGGCAAGGGCGCCGCGATCCACACCGCCATCGCCAACATGACCGGCGACATCGCGATCGTTCAAGACGCCGATCTCGAATACGACCCGAACGATTTCGCCGCTCTGGTCGCGCCGATTCTTGAAGGCAAAGCCGACGCCGTCTTCGGCAGCCGATTCGCCTCCGGGCAGCAGCGCCGCGCCATGCTCTTCTGGCACGGCATGGCCAACAAGATGCTGACGCTGGCGACCAACGTCCTCAACGACATCAACCTCACCGACATGGAGACCTGCTACAAGGCCATCCGTGCCGACATTCTCAAGCAGATTCCGCTCAAGAGTAAGCGGTTCGGCTTTGAGCCCGAGCTCACCACGCGGCTGTGCCAGTGGAACATCCGCATTTACGAAGTGCCCGTCAGCTACCACGGCCGAACTTTCGCCGAAGGAAAAAAGATCGGCTGGAAGGACGGCATTTCGGCGTTGTGGCAGCTCATCAAGTACCGCTTCATCAACACGCAATTCACTACGCACGAAGGGTATTACATCCTGCAGTCGGTTCGCCGGGCTCGCGGATTCAACAAGTGGATCTTCGCCAACATCCAAAAGTACCTCGGCCAGCGGATTCTCGAAGCCGGCTGCGGCATCGGCAACTTCACTGAAATGCTGCTCGATCGCAGCCGCCTGGTGTGCGCCGATCTCGATGATTTTTACGTTGAGATGATCTCTCGCCGCTTCGGCCATCTTGAAAACGTGCGAACCATCAAGGCTGATCTCGCGACCGACGTCGTCGAGAGTGTTGAAGGCGAAAAAGTCGACACCATCATCTGCATCAACGTGCTCGAGCACATTCCGTCCGACACGGCCGTGCTCGCCAACTTCTACAAACTCCTTACGCCCGGCGGTCACGCAATCATTCTCGTGCCGGCGCATCCGTGGCTGTTCAGCAAGTGCGACGAAACGCTCGGCCATTGCCGGCGGTATACGCAGGACATGCTCAAGGCGGATCTGCAGAAGGCCGGCTTTGAAATCGCCGACCTGTGGGAATTCAACCGCCTGGGCGTGTACGGCTGGTGGGTGTCGAAGGTGATGAAGAAAGACACGCTCTCGCCGCGGCAGATGAAGATTTACGAACGCCTGCTGCCCATCGCCAAGCTGCTCGACTGGATCAAGATCGGCCCGGGCCTGAGCGTGATCGGCGTGGGGCGCAAGCCTGACACGACGGTGAAAGCGCCGGTTGCGGCGCCGTCCGAGCAGGCCGCATTTCAGACGGCGAACACTTAGCCGGGCTATTCTCGTACACAATTCATTCATTCCTCCTTCCGGTCGCGCAACTCATGGCCGGGCCGACGATTGGCGACGGAGCCTCGGTGTCGTCGAGTGACGTTTAGTGACAATTAGTGACGGAAAGTGCCGGAAAGTGACGGGTTCAGCCAGACCATCCCGTCACTTCCGGCCGATTCATGCATGGAGCGATGCGTCGCCGCGTAACTCTCGGCCGGGCCGAATGTTCTCGACTTTGCATCGGGTGCCCCAAGGTGCGTTTAGGTAACAAAAGGTGTCTTTAGGGGGCCAAAGAGGGCCAAATCGCGCATCTTCCGATGCACCTTGCCGGGCTATTCAATTTTCAAAGAGCGATCGCCACGCCAACGACGCATCGCGATCGACACGGGCGCAAGACCCGCATCTATCATCTACGACGGCGGTGCGCCGGCGACGCGCCGGGCGCGCACCGCCGGCGCGAAAAACACGCACGGCATGCGAATGGCCGCGATTATTTTTTCGGATTTGTCATTTTGTGTGTGTCATCTACGGCGCGCCAAAACCGGCGCCGCAAGGGGTAGGGTGGGGTTCATCCCCACCATCGTTCCGTCGACGGTGGGGATGAACCCCACCCTACGCAGAGCGATGGCGTTTCTGTAGGGTGGGCACTGCCCGCCCTACGTGGACTTGAGTTCCGTCGTTCCGGTTGTGAAAGTTTTACGGTTGCGTGCTGGCTGGCCGCGTCGTTGGCGGGCGTGATGATCCGCCGCCAAGCCAGCCGCCCCACAAGCCGGACTTTTTCCGCGATCGGGTCACGGTCGGCAGTGTGCTGGGGCCTTCCAGGTCCGCGGGCGACATCTGCTTCACCATCCCCACCCAACCTTGGTCGAACGTAGCGATGCGCTTCCATCCCAGCGCCTGCAGCCCGCCCACATTGGCGATGAGTCGGCTGTCGGCATTGTAGGGGCCGCACTTGGGGTCCCAGATGACGATCGCGTCGTTCGTGGGATGGTCGAGCGCTTCCGGATTCCACCCGCCGTAGCGTGTCGGGTCGGCGGGGTTGATGTCGAGTTCGACATACACCGCCGGATGCGAGGCGATCACCCTCGGATGCAGCTTTTGCAATTCGGTGCCGCGATACAACGCAACCACCTGCTGAGCGACAGCCGCCTCTTCGCTGGTTTGCAGCAAGGTCACCTTGATCGAGAACACGACGACAAGCCCGAACGCCGCGAGCAAACTTGGCGACGGCTTAAGCGGCGACCGCTGCCAACCCATCGCCGCGAGCAACGCGAAGAATGGCGACACGATCAGCAGATAGCGAATCTCGCCGAAGCTCGCCATTTTGCCGAAGTACCAAAGCAGGCTGTGCACGACGAGGACGGCGAGGGGAATCAGGAGCAGTAAGGACGCAGGTTGAAGGAGGAATGATGAAAGCGGATCGTTTCCATTTTCATCCTTTGCTTTGAACAGCGAAAAAATGATGAACGGCATCGCGCCGCCAACCAGCACGGGCAGCAACACAACGAACTGCAGGATGAATCCACGCCCGTACGTGCTACTGGCGGAGTACGGCCAATGGTCGATCAGCCACCACCACGCCGAGCGATCGGGCGACGCGCCCCACATCCACCAGCCGGCCCACGTCCAGGCGATGAGCGGCAGGATGAGAAGCGGCAGTGTTTTGAATCGGCGATGTCCGACGAGCGCGAGAAATCCGAGCAGGACAAATCCAAATCCCTCCGGCCGTGCCAGTGGCAGCAGGCCAACGAGCGCGGCCAATATCCACCATCGTTTGTTGAGGTACGCCAGAAACGCCGCGATCAGCAGCACGGCGAAGGGCAGTTCCGTCATCACCGAGAGCGAGTGCAGAAACAGCACCGGTTGGCCGAGCAGGAACATCGCCGCGATGCGGTCATCGATCTTCAGCGCGCGGGCGGTTCGCATCGTGAGCGACATGCAGACGATCACGAGCACCAGGCTGATCGCACGGCAGCCGTTCATGCCCGCCCACGGCGCGGCCAATGCGTACAGGCCGGTGCAGATCGGACGGCCCCACACGTCGAGCAGGAACGCGGGCTTGGCGGGAGCGAAGCGCGCGTAGAAGTAGTGCGTCCACGCGTCGTTCTCGAGAAATCCGTTGGAGGTGTACGCGGCCGCCGCCCACAGGGCGATGAAGAGCGCGAGCAGCGGCCAGATCGGAAGTCGGCGGGTGGTCATGGTGAGGTATTCAGGCTGTCGGCCGTCACATCGCGGCCGGCGGCGTCTTTGGGGCTGAGGTAGATGACCCAGCCGTCTTCGAATTCCTTGAATTTCACCCATTTGCCGCGTTCGACCGAGTCGGGGTTGAGGACCATCCGCTTGTCGGAGTTGAAGGTGGCGAGGATCGGCTCCATCACCATGAGCGTGCCGGGCGGCGGGTCTTCCACGGTGGAGCGCAGCCACGTGACGACGGCCGGGTCGCCGCTGGGGCAGAGGTCCATCATGTAGAACAACGTCGGCTCGGGACTGAGGATTTTCGGGAAGCGTTGTTGAGCCTCGGCGTCGGACTGGTACCAGCGGGTGATCCTCTGCGCGATGCGTTCGGGTCGCACGTAGTCGACGGGGACGAAAAACGTGTGGAAGGATTTGGTCGCGCTGCCGCCTGGAGCGTAAGTGTAAGTGATGTTCGCGAAGGCGGGCAGCACGGCGAGCGCGATGGCGGAAAGGATCGTCGCCCGCGCCGACAGGTTCCAACAAATGTATTCCCACCCACGTGCGGCCGTGAGCGCCCAGAACGGCCCGACGACGAGAAGGTACCGCAACTCGCCGCCACTGAACTTGCCGAAGAACCAGAAGACGGTGTGGGTGAGGAGAATGCCCAGCGGCAGGGCGGCGATGACGAAGTCGCAACGGCGGGTGTGGTCGGAGGAAAACAAACGATGAACGATGAACGATGAACGATGAATGAAAGACGAATTTCGTTCATCGTTCATCGTTCCTACTTCATCGTTTCTGAACATGCACCACCACGCGCCAAACACCGTCGCTGGCACGAGCATCGGTCCGACGATAAAGGGCAGGTACCGCACGTAGTGGTAGATTGGCCCGGAGCCGTAATTGCTGTTGGCCTCGTACGGCCAGTTGCGGATCAGCCACTGGTACCACTTCATGTCCGGCGGTAATCCGTAAGCGACCCAGCCGACCCAACTCCAGAGCACCAGCGGCAGCGGGAGGGTCAGAATCCACCACCACTTGCGATGGCACAGCAGTGCGAACGCGGCGGCGAGCAAAAATCCAAAGCCCTCGGGCCGGCCGAGGGGTGTGATCGAGATCAGCACCGTCATCACCATCCACATGCGTTTCTGGTACGCCCAAAACGCGAGGATGACGACCATCGCGAACGGCAGCTCAGTGAGTTCGGAAAACGAGTGGATGAAAAATAGCGGCTGGGCGAACAGGAAGATCGCCGCGATCACCGGCAGGCGGTATTTTTGGTTGACGGCGATGCGGTAGGCCGCAGCGGCGCACACGAGACCGATCGCGAGGCTGGTGAATCGCACCGCGAGACGTCCGCCGTAGTAGGCCGGCAGGGCGTTGATGCAGGTGATGAGCGGGCGGGCCCACACGTTCACCAGCAGGTACGGGTGATCGACCGCGAACCGGGCGTAGAGGTAATGCGTGCAGCCGTCGGCTTCGACGAACCCGTCGCTCGCGATCGCGGCCCAGGCGGACAGCGCGGCGAACGCGAGAAGGGCGAGGATCAGGACGCCGAGCGTTTTCTGGGTGTAGGGCGGGATGGCAATCCCGCCATTTCGGTCGGGGGCGGATGCGGCGGGATTTCCATCCCACCCTACATCCATTTTATCGCGTACTACGGACTCGCTCACCGCTCGCCTCGCAGTCCGATGGCGCTGGCGGTGGCGTGGGTTTCGATGTGGCTGATGCTGACGTGCCAGCGCTCGATGCCGAGCTTCTTGGCGAATTCGAGACAGTCGCCGGTGAGGTGCACGGTCGGCTGGCCGCTGGGCTCTTTGCGGATTTCGATGTCGGTCCACGCGACGCCGCCTTGCCAGCCGCGGCGGATGACTTTCATCACCGCTTCCTTGGCGGCGAACCGACCGGCCAGGTGTTCGTACTTGCGCTTGGGGTTACGGGCGGCGTAGGCCTGCTCGTCGGGCGTGAAGACGCGATCGAGGAACCGCTGCTCGTGGTTTTCGCAGAGCTTGCGGATGCGATCAGTTTCTACAATGTCGATGCCGTGGCCGACGATGGGCATGCAGTCAGATTAGATGGCGGTGCGACGCCGGGCAAGGGGCGAGATCAGGTTGTGGCGGCGGGGCGATCGATGGCGGTTCCGCATTCGGGACAGCGGTTGGGCGTGCCGCGCAGGTCGTACCCGCACTGTGGGCAGGCGCCTTTCGGACTTTCGATGAGCGTTTTGAGCCGATCCAGCGGACCCTTGCCGGTGGGTTTGCCGAAAGTCTTGATGATCCAGATGAGCGTGAGCCAATACCACGGGATGCCGGTGCGGACGAGGCCGATCGTCTCTTTGACCGTCACGCCGTCGTCGCGGGGGACCAGTTCGTAGCTTTCAGTCGCCACTTGCTCGAACTCTTTCCACATCACGCGATGGGTGAACTCGACGCGACGGCCCGGCTCAACGACGGTCGCCTCGACCCGGCTGAGGCTTTCCTTCGACTGGTGGTAGATCATTTCAAACCGCTCGCCGCGGATGACCGGCCCGGTGCGCTGGCGGTCGATCGAAATGATTTTGGGATTCCAGTCGGCCTGAAGAACCGGGTCCGCAAGATGCGGCCACAACTCCTCGGCGGTGACGTTGCGAATGAAAATGGATTCGTCGAGTTGCATCCGATGCGTTTGCCGCTCACATCTTCAAGACCACGCGGAACCTCGCCTTGCCGCTTTCCATGCGTTCGAAGGCTTCATTCACTTGGTCGAACGGGTAGATTTCATTCATCGACTTTACGCCGGTGAGGGCGCTGAATGCGAGCGTGTCCTGCGTGTCGATTGACGTGCCGGACGCCCATCCCTTCACCGATCGGCGACCGAGCAGCAGGTTGAGAGCGTCGACTTTCATCGGGCCGGTGGCGCCGATGACCATGAACGTGCCATTGGCGCCAAGCCCGCCCGCCGCTGCTTCCATGGCATCGGCGGCGGTCACCGTTGAGAGGATCACCTTCGCGCCGCCGAGTTTGAGCAGCTCTTTGGCAGGGTCTTGGCTCGTGCTGTCGATGTAGATTCTTGCGCCGAGTTGTTTGACGAGGGCAGCCTTGTCTTGGCCGCGGGCGATCGCAACGGTGTTGAACCCCATCTTCACCGAATATTGCACGGCCAGATGGCCCAGTCCGCCGAGCCCGAGAACGGCCACCAGGTCGGGCGGAACGGCGGGGCTGTTGCGGAGGGCGTTGAACGTGGTAATGCCGGCACACATGAGCGGGGCGGCCTCGATCGGGACGAGGTCGTCGGGCATTTTGGCGACGGCGCTACCGGGGGCGACCATGTACTCGGCGTAGCCGCCGTCAAAGCTGATGCCGGTGACCTGGTTGGTTTCGCACGAGATGAAATTGCCGCGCCGGCATTGTTCGCAAACGCCGCAGTACCCGCCGTGCCAGCCAACGCCGACCGCGTCGCCGACTTTCCATTTCGTCACGCCGGCGCCGATCATGTCGATTTTGCCGGCGACTTCATGACCCGGCACGCGCGGCAGGACGAGTCCGGGCCATTGACCGCCTTTCACGATCATGTCGCTGTGACACACGCCGCACGCGGCAATCTTAATCCGCACCTCGCCGGGGCCGGGTGTCGGGATGTCTCGCTCGACCAATTCAAACGCACCATTGGGCTTGCTGATCTGTGCCGCGCGCATCTTGTTAGGCATGGGAAGTCTCCTCAAGTGAACCGAACTGATCGCCTTGATCGGGAAGTCTAGGTACTTGGTCGCTGGATCTCCATTTCGACGTGCAAAATCGCGCACACAATGTTTCATTTGTTAAAAGAAAACAGGCCACTTATGATTTGGTGTCGCCCAAAAAAGAGTCTTCATGAGGTGTTTATGAAATGGTTGAATGCAGTGGTGGGGAGTCTGCTCGTGTCGTCGTTCGCATTCGCCGGCCCGGCGACCAAGCCTACCAGCTATCCTTCGCCGGCAGAGCTTATCAAGCAGATGAAAGCCAAGGAGGCCGAGAAGAAGTTGCTGCTGAAGGTGGCGTATTTCGGTCTCGACCAGCCGGTTCGTGAAACGCCGTCGCAGTTTTCGTGGTTGAGCAACGCTGAAGGCGTCATGCTCAACTCCCTCATCGACCGCCTGCACGCGGCCAGCGACGACAAAGACATCAAGGCGGTGCTCATCAACCTTACCGCGCCGCAGATGAACCTTTCACAGGCGGTGGAGATCCGCGACGTGCTGGCCGAACTGCATAAGGCCGGCAAGCGCGTTTTTGTTTATGCCGACACCTACGACACCACCGGGTACATGCTGGCCAGCGGCGCGTCGGATGTCTGCATGCTGGAAGGCGGCGAGGTGATGATCCCCGGCGTGGGGTTTGAAACGCAATATCTGAAGGGCCTGTTCGACAAGGTCGGCGTAAAGGCCGATTTTGTGCAGATCGGGCAGTACAAGGGCGCGCAGGAGCCGTACACGCGGGCTGATGCGAGCGAGGAGTTTCGCGGGGAATTGAACCGCCTGAGTGACGCGCTGTTCGACCAGATCGTGACGGGCATCAGCTCGCACCGCAACCTCAGCAAGGAACAGGTCAAGAAGATCATCGACGACACGATGCTGAATGGCGATGAAGCCAAGAAGCGCGGGCTGGTCGATCACCTGGTCGACGAGGACGGCCTTCGTGAACTGATCGCCAAGGAAGTCGGCGGCAAGATCGACCTCGTGAAGGACTACGGCGCCGAAGCCAAGGCCGAGATCGATCCGAACAACATTTTCTCGATCTTCGCGGCGCTCGCGAAGAAGCCCCCGGCGACGGACAAGCCGACGATCGCGTTGATTCCCGCGCAGGGCGTCATCGTCGACGGTGAAGGCGAAGGCTCGATCTGGGGCGGCGACGGCGGCGTCGGGTCGGCCAAGATGCGCCGCACGCTCCGGCAGGTCGATCGCGATGAGAATGTGAAGGCCGTCGTCATCCGCATCGATTCGCCCGGCGGCAGCGCCATGGCGAGCGAAGTCATGTGGCAGGCGCTGCGTCGCGTGGCCAAGGACAAGCCGGTCGTCATCTCCGTCGGCGGCATGGCGGCCAGCGGTGGGTATTACCTGGCGTGCGCGGGAGACACGATCTTTGCTGATCCGACGGCCATCGTAGGTTCCATCGGCGTGGTGGGCGGGAAGTTCGTGCTGAAGGATCTGTTCGACAAGGTGGGGATCACCAACGAACCGTTCATGCGCGGCAAGAACGCGGGCCTGTTCAGCTCCAACGCGCCGTGGACGGACGACCAGCGGGCACTCATCACCAAGTGGATGACCAACACGTACGATCAATTCACCGAGCGCGTGCTCACGACCCGCAACGGCAAGATTAAAGACATCGACAAGGTCGCCCGCGGCCGAATCTTCCTCGCCAGCCAGGCGAAGGACCTGGGCATGGTCGACGAAATCGGCGGCCTGCAAGCGGCGCTCGATTTCGCCGCCGCCAAGGCCAAGCTCGAAAAGGGCGACTTCGAAATCCGCGTCCTGCCGGCCCCCAGGTCCCTCGGCGATCTCCTCAACGGCCACGGCGCTGATGCCGCGACCAACATTCGGCCGAAGATGAATCTCGCGGAGGATTCGATCCTTCGTACGGTTTCGCCGAGCGTCCGGGCCGCCATGCTGCAGCAGTTGCAGTTCATGCAGATGATGCAGGACCGTCCGGTGATTCTGGCGATGCCGTTTACGTTGATCCAGAAGTAGGAGAAAGGGTTCAGGGTTCGGGGTTCAGGGTTCAGGAAGTAAAGCATGTTGGCTTTCGCTGAACCCTGAACCCCGAACCCTGAACCCTCTGCACACCATGTTCGGACTCCGCAAGCCCGATCAACCCGCCGGATCGCGCGTCAGCACGAAATTCTGCACGGACAAATTTAACGGCAAATACCCGCACGTCGGCCTGTACGACTGCGGCGCCCGCAAGGTCTGGGTGGCCAAGCCGCTCAACGGGCAGGCGATCCGCACCAGCCACGCCAAGTTGATCACCGGCGCCGAAAACGCCGTCAGCACCGTGTGGAAAGACCGCTTCCTCTGCTTCTGGTTCTATACTCCCAACACCGGCGAGGGGCTGATCCACGGCTACCCGATCGAATGGGACGAAGCTCACTTGCTGGTGCGGATCGATCCGAACTGGGATTACGACCGCCAGAAACTCGTGCCGCCGGACCTGGGCGATCACGTGAATGAAAACCTCGAGCGACAGTTCAAGCACGGCGAGCGGATCTTCAACTACTTCACCAACTGCAAGTTGAAGTATCCGCTGAGCCTTCATTTCATCGGGCAGCGAGCGACTGAATCTCAGTTCTACGTCAAGCGAAAAGAACGAGTGTAGGTTTGCCCGTCGTTGTCCGACAAATACTTTGGAGCCGCGGGCACGCGCTCGCGGCCATTCGAAAAAAATAAGATGGAAAACGCGAGCAGGGCTGCCATTGCTTGCAGCCGACGCTCATTCGGGCACAATGTCCCGGAATATTCCCGCGGCTTACCGCGCTTACGAGGATTACCCAAGATGCCAGACATTACCCCTTCGGTCCGAACGTTCCAGGTCTTCCCAGACGTTCCGGCCTCGCTTCAGCCGCTACTTGAGATGGCCCACAACCTGTGGTGGGTGTGGAATCCTGAGGCGGTCGACCTTTTCCGTCGGCTGGATCGCGAACTGTGGGAGGCCGTCTACCACAACCCGGTCAAGCTGCTGGGCATGATCCAGCAGGAGAAACTGGCCGCCGCCGCGGCTGACGAAGGGTACCTCGCCCGGCTCGAACGCGTGTACGAGAGCTTTAAAGAACACCTGACCAGCGACCTGTGGTTCCAGCGGAATCACAAGGACGCGGCCGGCATGCACGTGGCGTATTTCTCCGCGGAGTTCGGCCTGCACGAATCGCTGCCGATCTATTCCGGCGGCCTGGGCATCCTCGCGGGCGATCACCTCAAATCGGCGAGCGAACTCGGCCTGCCGCTCGTCGGTGTCGGTTTGCTTTACCGCAACGGCTACTTCCAGCAGTATTTGTCGGCCGATGGTTGGCAGCAGGAAGCGTATCCGGAGCTCGACTTCTACAACCTGCCGATCGAGCCAGTGACGTTTACCGACGGCACCCCGGTGCAAGTGCGCGTAGATCTGCCTGAGAACTCGGTCTTCTGCAAAGTGTGGAAGACGAACGTCGGCCGCATCCCGCTTTACCTGCTGGATACGAATCTCCCCGAAAACGCACCGGCTGACCGCGACATCACCAGCCGCTTGTACGGCACGGGCACCGAGCTGCGCATCAAGCAGGAAGTGGTGCTCGGCATCGGCGGCACGCGCGCGCTGGAGGCGATGAACATCCCGACCAACGTCTATCACATGAACGAAGGCCACTCCGCGTTTCTCGCACTCGAGCGCATCCGCGTGATGCTGCAGCAGAAGCCAGCGCTCACGTTCGACGAAGCCCGCCAGCTGGTGATGGCCAGCAGCGTCTTCACCACGCACACGCCCGTGCCTGCAGGCATCGATACGTTCCATCCCGACCTGATGACGAAATTCTTCAAGGCCATGGTGCCGCAGCTCAAGCTTGATGACGAAGGATTCCTGGCGCTCGGCCGCGAAGACGTCACAAACAAGAAGCAGGGCTTCAGCATGGCCGTGCTGGCGATCCGCCTGGCCGACGGTGTGAACGGCGTGAGCTGGCTGCACGGCGACGTGAGCCGCAAGATGTGGCACAACATGTGGCCCGCGGTTCCGCCCGATGAAGTGCCGATCAAGCACGTGACCAACGGCATTCACATTCGCACGTGGCTGAGCCCGGAAATCGCCGAAGTCTTCGGCCGGTATTTGTCTGACAAGTGGATCAATGATCCGACCGACAAAAAGGTGTGGACAGGCGTCAATCAGATCCCTGATGAAGAACTCTGGCGTGCCCACGAGCGCTGCCGGGCCCGCCTGGTGAGCTGGACGCGCGAAACGCTTCGCAATCAGCTCACCAATCGCGGCGCTACCTTCAGCGAAGTGTCGGTGGCGGATGAAGTGCTTGATCCGGAAGCGCTCACCATCGGCTTTGCCCGTCGCTTCGCCACGTACAAGCGCGGTGCACTGTTGCTCCGCGACATGGATCGGCTGAAAAAGCTACTCGACGACACCAAGCGTCCGGTCCAGTTCGTCTTCGCCGGTAAGGCCCACCCGGCCGACAGCGAAGGCAAGGAACTGATCCGCACGATCGTCAACTTCGCCCGCGACGCTGGCGTGCGCCGCAAGTTCGTCTTCGTCGAAAACTACGACATGAACGTGGCCCGCTATCTCGTGCAGGGCGTGGACGTGTGGCTCAACACCCCGCGTCGTCCGTACGAAGCCAGCGGCACGAGCGGCATGAAGGCGGCCGCCAACGGCGTGCTGAATTGCTCGATCCTCGACGGCTGGTGGGTTGAAGGCTTCGCCATCGACCCGAGCGTCGGCTGGGCGATCGGCCGCGGCGAGATGTATCCCGATCCGGGCTTCCAGGATCACCTGGAGAGCCAGTCGCTCTACGACCTCATCGAGAAGCAGATCATTCCGCTCTTTTACGACCGCGGTGTGGACAATATCCCGCGCGGCTGGATCACGCGGATGAAGACCTGCATCGCCAAGCTCGCGCCGGAGTTCAACACCAACCGACAGGTGAAGGACTACACCGAGAAGCTCTACATGCCGGCCCTCCGGCGCGGCGAAGCGCTCGGTGCCAATAGTCTCACCCGCGCGATCGAACTGGCCCACGTGAAGGACCGCCTCCGTCACAAGTGGGGCGGCATCAAGATCGTCGGCGTGCACACCAGCGGCAACGGGCACTTCAAGGTCGGCGAATCGATGCACGTGGAAGCGCTCATCGACATCCCCGAGATCGATCCGAAGGAACTCACCGTGCAGTTGTACGCCGGCCCGATCAACGCCACCGGGCAGATCGACACGCCGAGCACCAAGCCGATGGAACTCGCCAAGCAAATGGCCCCCGGCAAGTACATGTTCACTGGCAACGTCGACTGCAAAACCAGCGGCCGACAGGGGTTCGCGGTACGAATCCTCCCCGGAAACGTCGACCTTGCGACGCCGTTCGAGCCGGGATTGATTTTGTGGAACTAGAGCGGGATGATATGGCGGGCTAGCGTCTGAGGGGCTAAATGCGGCAATGGACCGGTATCGTCAGGTCAGCCGTTCTCTTCGCCGCAGTTGTAGGCGGCGTTGTATTGGCCGCTGCGCCCGTCACGATTCCTCCTCAACCGCAACCGGGCGCGATTCCACCCAAGGGCGGCCTGCCTGTCGAACCGCCGCCCACCACCGTGAAGCAGATGCTCACGGCCACGCGGATGAACTTCCAGTGTAAGAATAAGACCCCCGACAGGCAG
>Ga0268266_10000396_pt1 | contig 66056 bp, 46 predicted proteins | sample KBSS13metaG_FD_190356 | JGI IMG/M metagenome (GOLD analysis project Ga0268266, IMG submission 190356) | Switchgrass rhizosphere microbial communities from Kellogg Biological Station, Michigan, USA - KBS S1-3 metaG (SPAdes) (version 2) | ecosystem: Host-associated > Plants > Roots > Rhizosphere...
GCCACCCGCAACACCCGACCAGGAGATTTGCTCGTCCGCGCCACACCATTCGCTACGCACGCCAGTGCGACAGCAGGTTAAGCTAGCGAGGGGTTTTCGACAGAGCCGTTCTGACCCCTTTATTTTGCCCCCAAGCCTCGAAATAGGACCGACCGCAGAAGGAACAGTAGCTATTTCGTGCCTTCGGCGGATAGCGATTATGAATGAAGCGAAGGTACGCCTTGCGGAAGCGTGCGATGAGGGTCGGTTTTGAAGATCGCATTTTACTGCTCGTTGCGACATCGGCCCCAATCCAAACTGAAATCGGCGGGGTGGGGTGGGATTGGTCATAGATGACGATTGCCAAACGGTCGCGTTCGGATGCGATGGCCATCGGTATTGAAGCATCGGACATTGCGGGGCGGACTACTTCGGCTTTGACGCCGGCGACTCCTGCGCTGGTGGTGCTTCGTATATCCGAGCGCTCACATAGTTAAAGTCTATCGAGAAGCTGGCCGCCCTCGCGGCTGGCGCGACGCCCGCTTCCTCCATAGCCTTTTCGGAGATTCCAAATACACCGTGGCCAATCTCATGCCCACGAACTTCCCACTCTAAGGATGACGGCTCGGCATTCAAATCCGAGTGCTTTGCAAATCCCCTCACCGGACGGCCCACTGGAGTCATTACCGCAAATTCTACAGGTGGCGTAAGTGGCTTTCCGTCCAGATGCGTCACTTGGAAAACAGGCCCCGAAGGCTTCGACTGGTCCTTCGCCGTCGCCCACTTCCCGCGTACGTTGAGGAGTTCGCCGAGTGGATGCCCTAGTTTTCCTATAATCTCAACTTCAAAGATGTCTCCATGCGCAATCCGAACGTGCGGCTTCGGTTCGCGTGCGCTGACGGTTGATAGTGCCAGAAAGGGCAGGATGACATGCAAGATGCCAAACCTACTGGCAAAGACGCGATCCCGGTTCATGGTTTAACTCTCCTGCATTGCCCGTTACAAACTGAAACCAGCGGCGGCGGGGTGCGGTGGCTGTCATGGTCTAAATCTCTAAGCAAGATCCCACAGGCGGGAATTGCACCCGCTGCGCCCTGAGATCAGGGCATCGCACGCTACCGCAGAACGACGGCGGGCGAAGCGTCACTGTGCGCCACTTGGAAGTAAAAAGGGGTCAGAACTATTTACGGCAACTGACGTAAATAGTTCTGACCCCTTTTATCTTACGGTCAGAACAACGAGGTGTTTGTAGTGCATGACTGGACCTCCCTGACTCTCAGGCGATTCAAACGGTGGGCACGGCGGTCTTAAGTCTACTCAGCTAGGAGAATTCGCAGCAACCAATGCACCTGGCAAAGGCGATCAGCCCCCCTCCATTCGATCTGAAACCAACGTCGGCGGCGTGGGGTGTCCTAATAAAATAAAGGGGTCAGAACGGCTCTGTCGAAAACCCCTCGCTAGCTTAACCTGCTGTCGCACTGGCGTGCGTAGCGAATGGTGTGGCGCGGACGAGCAAATCTCCTGGTCGGGTGTTGCGGGTGGCTTACAAGGTCGCGCGGCGCTCGCTGCCGGCGTATAGCCATCGTTGCAGTCCCAAGAAGTTCACACAGTATCAGCTGTTTGCCTGCTTGGTGCTCAAAGAGTTTTTCCGGCTCGACTATCGTGGCGTCGAAGCCTTGCTGGCGGAGAGCGATTCGCTGCGGGCGATCATCGAACTGCGGCAGACGCCCGACTTTACCACGCTGCATAAGGCGTGTCGCCGCTTGTTGCGGCTGCCGGTTTGCAATCGACTGCTTGACGAGACGATCCGCGCCGCTCGCAAGACGCCGCTGCTGCGGTCGCCAGTGAAGTTGGCGGCCATCGACAGTAGCGGCTTCGAGGCGCACCGGGCGAGCAACTATTTTGTTCGTCGTCGCGCCGCTTACGGAAAAACCACCGGAAAATGGCAGGTTACGACCTATCGGCGGTTTCCCAAGTTGGCCGTCGTCTGCGATTGTTCGTCGCATCTGATCCTGGCTGCCGTGCCGCATCGCGGGCCGAGCCCCGACTTCGATCATTGGATCCAACCGATGGAACAGGCTCGCAGCCGCGTGCGAATGACGACGCTGCTGGCCGACGCCGGCTACGACGCGGAATGGATTCACGTGGCGGCGCGGTTCGCGTTTCAGACGCGCACACTGATCCCGCCCAAGCATGGACGGCCGACGAAGAAACCGCCACGGCAGTACTATCGCCGACGGATGGCGCGGATCTTCGCAAAGAAACGCAAGTGGAAGCCATACCGGCAGCGCTCGCAGGTAGAAACGGTCTTCAGCGTCATCAAACGCCGCCTCGACTCGTCCGTCAACGCCTGCGGCTACTGGAGCCAGTGCCGCGCGTTGATGCTGAAGACGCTGACCCACAATATCATGCTGTTGAGACGAATGCAGGTTTTCGACAGAGCCGGTCAGAACTATTATTTTGACTTCGTTTGTCTAGTCCGTTAGCTTGCGGGCATGCCCAGACCTTTGCGTCCCATCGAACGAGGGTTGATCTACCACGTCATCAATCGTGGCAACAATCGGCAGCGCGTCTTCACCAAGGACGCGGACTTCACAGCGTTTCTCGCTGCGATTGGCGATCTCAAGGAGCGACGCCCATTCGAGCTTTACGGCTACTGCCTCTTGAGCAATCATTTTCATCTGCTGATCCGCGCCACGGAGACTTCGATCAGCCGCATCATGCAAAGCCTGCTCGTCTCGCACACGCAGCGCTATCACAAGCACCACCGCTCGGGCGGTCACGTCTGGCAGGGCCGCTTCAAGAGTCCCGTGATTCAGAACGACGAGCACCTGCTGACCGTGCTGCGATACATCGAGGCGAACCCACTGCGGGCCGGGCTCGTCGCGCGGGCCGACGAATATCGCTGGAGCAGCTACGGCGCCCACGGGCTGGGCGAGGCGAACGAGCTACTCGACCGACTCTCGACGTACGAAGAGCTGTCGCCACAGCCCGCCGCGCGGCAGCGCAAGTGGGCAGAACTGGTGCATCGCCCGATTGCCGAAGCGACGCTGTTGGCCGTGCGACGCTCGGCCGCCACTGGCTTACCGTATGGCGACCAAAGCTGGGTGAAGCGTCTGTCGAAGAAATTGCAACTAGACTTGGCAATCCGCCCCCGCGGCCGTCCTCGTAAATCACCGGTGGACGACGCGAACGGAAAATAGTTCTGACCCCTTTTTTGGGCCGAAAAATAGTTCTGACCCTTTTTTGGGCATGACCCTTTTTTGGGCACAGGCGTCTGGGCTTTGCGCTGTTGCATCTGGAGCCAGAGCACCTCGCCGATCGGTTTATCGGGTCAGCAACGCGGCGAAAAACCTGGTTGCAACCGCTGCTTTTGACTCTTATCTTTAGGGCTGACTCAGCCCCCGCATCATCCGGAAGCCGCTACTGAATTCATCAATTTGACGCGTTGCCAGTCTCTTGATTGGTTTGTCGTATTGATTCTTTTCAGGTTGGGGTTTCCGGCTAATGAATCGACTGCGCGCTCACCGAGTTTTGATCTGCGCAATTTGTCTCAGCGCACCCGTGGAAGCTCTCGCTACCACGATTGCCACGGTATCCGTCGGCGACGTTGCTAATACCAACGCCCCGTCGAGCGGTCGTCTTTACGGCGGCGTCAGCTACGCTCGCCACATCGGCGTCGACGACTTTACGTACGCGGGAGTCGCCAACTTCCTGTGCTCCCAGGCCACCAGTGAACCACTAGGGCTCTTCTTTACATACATGAGTAGCAACGTCACTGCTGCTCGCGACACCCGTCCATGTCGCCGCGCGGATACACTGGTGGCGATTTCACAACCACAAAGATAAAGGGGCAGTTAATGAATTTCGGATTACGCGGAGAATCGACACCGTTTGCGCTGATGACCGCTATTCTGCTTGTCGGTTCGGGGAGCGCCGCACACGCCGCCGCGTATTCCTTCCAATGGCTGGGCAAGCTGAGTGGCGACAACACCAGCTATGCATATGCGATTTCCGACGATGGCTCGACTGTCGTAGGCGCATCGTACACTGATCCGAATTCGCCAACTGCCGTCATCCGAGCGTTTCGCTGGACCGCAGCAACTGGCATGGTTGCCATTGGCGATCTGCCTGGTGGCAATCAGCAGAGCGAAGCTCTCGGTGTATCGGCCGACGGTTCGGTCATCGCCGGTAGTAGCTCGTCGACGCTTAGCTATAGTCACAACTCGTTTTATGACGAGCCATTCCGCTGGACAGCGAGTTCAGGCATGAAAGCTCTCGGCTATCTGCCCGGAACGAATGGCCGGTACGGTGGCGCCGGACCTGTGTCTGGCAATGGACTGGTCATCGGTGGAAGCAGCACAGGAGATAACGGAACCAAGCCATTCTTGTGGTCTGCCGCCACCGGAATGGTCGATATCGACACGCTGGGTCATGGACAAGGAAATCAGGACGCGGTCTTCGAAATCAACTACGACGGATCGATGGCGGTCGGGATGACCACCTACGACAACGATCGACGCGCATTCCTGTGGACCGCGGGCTCTGGTATGCAACTTCTGGGGGCACTGCCCGGCACTCCGTCGAATCGACTGGAGAGTTGGGCGGAGGATTTGTCTGCCAACGGTTCGGTAGTCGTTGGACAGGCCTATTCGGCGACTTCCATCGTTCCATTCCGCTGGACTGCGAGCGGAGGCATGGCGCCGTTGCCTATGCTGCCCGGCGCTGCGCTTGGGAACGCATTCGGGGTATCCGCAGATGGTTCGATCATTGTCGGATACAACATCCTAGGCTCAACAGACCACGCCCTGCGCTGGGACCCCATCCTCGGACCTCAATCGATTGAGGATATTCTAAGAGCGCACGGATTTAGCTCTGTTTTGAATGGCAATATGCTTACCAAAGCAATCGGCATTTCCGCAGACGGCCAAACAATCATGGGCTGGGGTTACGGGCCTAGTGGCATTCAAAGCTGGGTGGCGACGATCCCGGTTCCTGAGCCCTCGACAATAGTCTTGGCATTCTTGGGCGGCGTGATCGTGTTCGGATCCTGCCGCCCAAAATAAAGGGGGGCAAAACGGCTCTAACCCTAGGATCTTGGATCGGGCGATTGATTGCCGTCAGGGCATGCCTCAAATCCGAAATCCCGACTGTCCGCCGCTATTTGTTAGGCGAACGCCCAAAGTGATCCACGAACGAGAAATAATCTACTTGACTTTCTAATCACGATAAGCATAATCATTATTGTAGTGATCATTTCGTCTCGTAGCGGCAGAGCCGGGCCGCCGTGCCTGGATGGCTTGAAATCTGGAGATCCAGTCGGGCCGACCATGGCCGCGACGAAACACACTGAAGTGTTTTCGCTGAAAAAGGTTATCGAATACAAGACGATCTCGATTTGTGATTTTTCGCGACCCAGCCTGCAAAAACATCACCAAAACGATCGAATATCAAATAATTGCAAACTAAGTCTGGACCTGCTAGCACACGAAAGATAGTTAGGATTCCCAATCGGCAGTGAGTTGCTCGCCGCCCTGTCAAAACCTCTCATCACTTAATGGACAGGCGAACGGTCATGTCCCGTTGTTGTTGTAGCCCTGAAGTAGTCAACCGCCGCGTTGCTTATTTCTCTGGTTACCTCAGTGACGACCCCCATGCACCCGCGTATTTCGATCTCTTTGTTGATGATCCTGGCGATCAGTCAGCAGTTCTCAAGCGTCATCGCTGCTGAATCTAGCGCTGCTCACGCTAACGTTGCTCCATCCGGCCCGGCTCAATCTAGCACTGAGCAAGCACTTGGCGCCGTTCAAGTCGCAGCAACGCTCCAGCGGCAAATTGCGGCAAACGACTTTCCGAAGTTGGACTCTGACGATGCGCTGCGAGACGCGGCCCGCCAGGCGTATCTGTGGGCGTGGCCCATGGTCTACATCCAGAATTGCCATACCACTCTGTCGTGGCTGAGATCGAGCGGTATCAGCGGTGGCGCGCCCGTGGCGCCACCGAATCGCCTCTGCATGCTGACGGACCGAGTGAAGCCCAGTTTGAAGGCAGTCGCATGCCCAAACCCTGACGTGATCTATGGGTTTGGCATTTTGGATTTGCGAGACGACGCCGTGATCTTGCAGGTCCCGGATTTCGGCGACCAGTTCTGGTTGATCCAACTTGGCGACCAGCGCACGGACGGCTTTGCTCAGGTGGGCAAAATGTATAACACCAAGCCAGGCTTCTATCTGATCGTCGGCCCCGATTGGCAAGGAACGACGCCGCCGGGCGTGGCCGGAGTGCTGCGCTGCCCAACGCAGATTGGTTATGTACTGCCCAGAGTTTTGCTCTCGGGCAAGTCAGAAGCCGCTGCGCTGAAAGCGACGATCGATCAGATCATGATCTATCCAGCCCGCCAGTTTCGCGGCCGATTCGAATCGTGCGATTGGTCGCGGAAGCGCTGGTTGCCCAACGTCGGCGGCCCCGCCGGCAAGTCGCGCGGTCATGTGGCGCCGGCGAAGTTCTTCGAGGTGCTGCCCGACGTGCTGGAGACGGTTCCCCCGTTGCCGGGCGAGGAGCCCCTCTACGCTTACTTTCGAGAGGTACTCGAACTGGCCGAAAAGGACGAGCGGGTCCGCGCCTTGCTGGCCGAAACCGCCGTGTCGGCCGAGCAGGAGTTGATCGAGCCCTTGTTTGAGTTCCGCCGCGTCGGCCAGCAGGCAAAGCATCATTGGACAACCGCGGCAAAGGGCGCCGCCTTCGGCGCCGACTATCTGACGCGCACCGCGGTGGCGAAGTCGAACATCTTCGTGAATCAGCCTGCCGAGACGAAGTACTTTTATCAGGATCTGGACGCCGGAGGCCAACGACTCAGCGGAGACAAGAGCTACCGTGTCACGTTCGCGCCAGGTCGACTGCCGCCTACCAAAGGGCACTGGTCGTTGGCGCTTTACGACGAAAACCACGTCTTGCATCCCAACGACTGGAACCGGCACTCGGTCGGGGTTTCGACATCGAAGATGCAGATCAGCCCGGATGGCTCTGTAACCATCTTGGTGCAACAAGACGCGCCACCGGACGAATGGCACGAGAACTGGCTGCCAGCGCCCGCAGGCAAGTTCTCGTTGTATTTGCGAGTGTATTGGCCCGACGAAGAAATCCTGACCGGCCAGTGGTCACCGCCAGAAGTTGAGAGCATGACGCCGCTAAGATACGCAGCGCGATAGATATATGAGCGACGCGCCCCCACGATCCCCTCGTGGTCAGCCGCTAGGGTTTTGCGGAGGCGAGGCTTTTAGCAAAGCCCAGGCAGGCGGCAGCGCGCATCCCGTAGGGTACGCACTCCATGCGTACCGGAACCATGCGTTGCATTTAAACACGGCGCGCGAAGCAAAACGCATTGTGGCAAGCACAGAGTGCGTACCCAAAGCGCGAGAGCCCGCTTCGTTAGCCGCGAGCTCTTCGTTCTCACACACACTAACCCGAAGCGCCAGCGAGGGTTCTTCGTAGTGGGGTCGGCGTAAAACGAAGGGGCATCAGAGAATAAAGGGCGCAGAACTACGCATTTCCGTTCCGTGCCGCACCCTATTTGCAAACGCATTTTGGTACGCACGGGGTGCGTACCCTACACGCTCTCGCGAATGTCTGCTTGGGCCGCATTCGGCGTGTATTTGCTATTCTGGCGAGTCTCCACCCTCGCTTCGCGCCACTAGACCAGCGGCTGGCAATTGTTTCAAATAGCTCGCTGTTCGGCGTCTGCCCGCCCTGCCCGCCGTTGGTTTTTCCCTTCCAATTCTAGACGCCTGCGAGATTTTCTGATGAATGCCACTCCTTCGCAGTTGGCGCCGTGGCTGTGCGCGCTGCTCGATCCTGCTTCGGCCCCGCAACTTCTGCTCGAAGATTACCTGAAGGCCATTCCGCGACTGGCGACGCTGGCCGATCTGCCGGCCGGGACGCCGGTGCTGGTGCGTGGCGACGTCGACGCCAAGCCAGGCCCGCAGGTTGGCGATGGCGATATCCGGCTTCGCTCGATGGTCCCCACGCTCAAGTACGGCATCTCGCGCGGTTGGAAGCAGATCATCTTCGGCCATATCGGCCGCAAGCCAGAGGGCTCGCTGAACAAAGTCGCCGAGCGCATCGGCCTGTTAATCGGCGCGCCGGTCACGCTGGTCAGCGACTGGTGGGACGACGCAACGCAAACCGTCACTGACTCAGCGGCTGCGGCCGTAAAGAACGCGCCGGCAGGGAGCGTGCTGGTCCTCGAAAACACGCGGCGCTACAAGATCGAGCGAACTCTGTGGGACGCCACGGCGACTGACGCGCCGGCGATTGCCGAGCCGCTCGCGAAATTTGCGAATGAATTGGGCGAGAAGATCGCCAAGGTTTATGTCAACGAAGCCCTTTCGGCCGGCAGCCTCGATAGTTCGACGACCGTCGTCCCGGCGGCAATGGATCGCGTGGCGCTCGGCGAGTATGTCGCCGGCGAATTCGACGGCCCGATGCGTCGCTGCCTGGCGACCGAGCTGGTCGTGTTTAGCGGATTGAAGGCCGACAAGCTTGATGATCTGGAAGCGATGATCGCCCGCGGGACGATCCGCTGGGTCTTCGCGGCCGGCTCGCTGGCCATGGCGCTCAAAAAAGCCGCGGCCCAGCTCGATGGCGAAACGTTCACCATGGGCATGGCCGAAGACCTGTCGCACCAGGATAAGCCCTACTTCATTTCGCCGCAGCGGATCGAACAGGCGCGGCGGATGATCGAAAGTGGCCGGGCAAAAAAGATCGAATTCGTGCTGCCGGTTGACTTTGTGTTGGCCGACGGACGGGTGTCTTCGACGATTGGCCCCGGCGATCAGCAGTTCGACGTCGGCCCGGCGACCAGCGATTACTACGCGTCGAAGATCGGCGAGTTCATCGCGGCTCAAAAGGCCCGCCCGGCCGGTTCGCCGCCGGCCGTAGCGTTCCACAACGGCGTCTTCGGCATGTTCGAAGACCCGCGCTTCGAAGAGGGAACGAAACGCTTCATTTCGCAATTGAAGCGAATGAAGGACGCCGGCGTCGAGGTTTACATCGGCGGCGGCGAAGGGGGGACGGCGCTCGATCGTTACGGGAAGCCGGATTGGGTCACGCATACCTTCACGGCCGGCGGCACGGTGTTGAACGCCTTGGGCGCAAACCCGGTGCCGTATTTGCAGGCTCTGAAGATGGCGGCTGAGCGGAGTTAATTCGCTCAGTAGGTCAATTTCGAGGGGCGATCGATTTCAAAGTGAGGGTGCCACTGGCTCTGCCAGTGCTCCGATGAATTCGTTTTTGACGAGGCAGGCACTGGCGGAGCCAGTGGCACACAGGACGCCTATCTCCGATAGCCATCGCCGGTTGTTATCGGCGCCATCGATATAACTGGCCGGGCGCCATCTGCCTCTGGGCAAACTGCTCCACGAATTATCAGTTCCAGCGTCAGAGAGCTGATATTTTCCGCCGCGAATCGGACAGGCTGTAGCGGTTGTGCGCATTTACGGGGAGCGCGAATGCGATTTTTGCCCATCCAAGATTGTCGATCGGAACATGTCGCGCATCTGGAAGTTTTGTCTCGTCGTGAATAAGTGGAAATGCAATTTGCCCAGTTAACGCTCTCGGCAAAGTGCCGACGATACGACGGGACAGAGAGGAATGAATCCTCTATTTACCCCATGTTACGTGTTAGGAACCCTCCCCATGAAATTCCGTTGTGCCCTGCCTATCCTGGCGATCGTTGCTGCTTTCGTTCTCGCTTCGGCTTCGGACGCTAGCGCCTTCCACCGTCGTGCACGTTGCTGCGCTCCGGCCTGCTGCGAGCCGACCTGCTGCGCTCCAGTTTGCGAGCCGACCTGCTGTGCACCGGTCGAACCGACCTGCTGTGCGCCAGCCCCGAGCTGCTGTGAGCCTTGTTGCACCCCTTGCTGCAAGCCACGCTGCGGTTTCTTCGCTCGCCTGAAGGCCCGTTGCTGCGCTCCGAAGTGCTGTGCGCCAGTTTGCTGTGCTCCAGTTTGCGAGCCCAGCTGCTGTGCCGCTCCTTCGTGCTGCAACTAGTTTGGCAGCCCGCTAAGGGCGTTTGAGCTTCTGCGGAGACGGCTACCAGTATTTGCCTGGTAGCCGTCTCTTTTTGTTGGTTTCGGGCGGCTTTTTGCGGCGAATCGGGGCTGCTGTGCCCAATTTTGGCCGCCTGGGCCGAACATTACGATATCGTAATGTTTCTGATTTTTCTTGACGAACGGCCCTCGGCGTAAGAACCTGTGAGATGGCTACTTATCCAACGGAACACGTCTTTTCAGAGGCCATCTGATGTTCGCCAGGCCGTCTATTGTCTGTGTCGCGTTGCGCTTAGCGCGCGGAACTGCCCTGCTTGCCCTGTTCTCCTGCGCTTGCTGCAATCCGAATGCCGCGCGCTCGGCTGACGACGCGGCGGGCGACCCCGTGAAAGCGCAAGTGCAAGAGTTCGTCGACGCCGGCGAATTCGGCCCGGCGATTGCGCTCGCGCGGACAGCGCCGACCGCACAACGAGATCAGGCGCTGGCGACGATTGCGCGAGGACAGGCCAGCGGTGGATCGCTGAAATCATCGTACTACACGTTGGCCGAAGTCAACGACGGTCGCGTTCGCACGCAGGCCTTGGCCGATGTGAAAAAGGCCCCACTGGCCGCGCAAGGTGGTGGCGCCAACTTCGGTCCGCTGATTCAGATGATCGAAGACACAATCGCCCCGGATAGCTGGGATACCAACAGCGGCGTCGGCTCAATCAAGCCGTTCATGAACGGTGTCTACGTCGATACCGAAGGGGTCATGCGCCGCACGCCGAAGCAAAAAGACAAAGGCGCGCTGGCTGATTTGCGACGTGACGCGATGCACGAGATGGTTTCAGACGACGTCCGCCAGTCGTCGGAATTGCGCAAGGTTTCTCTGTCACGACTCGAACGAGAGATCCAGATTCGCCTGGCCGCCGGGCAGCCGCTCGACGAAGAGATGCTGGTCCTCGCCGGACTGAAACGCGTGCAATACGTGCTGGTCTATCCAGAGTCGGGCGAGATCGTGCTGGCCGGACCGGCTAGCGACTGGAAGAACAATCCAGAGCAGCGGATCGTCAGCGTCGAAGACGGCGCGCCGATCCTGCGGCTTGATGACCTGCTGGTTCTGATGCGTCGCCGCGCAGAAACCCGTCAGGCCAACTTCGGCTGCTCAATCGATCCGACCGAAAAGGGTCTGGCCAGCGCTCAGGAATACATCAAGACGCAAGGCAACGCCCCGCTGAAGGCCGGCCAGGTTGGCAAGCACTACGAAGAGATTCGCAACCGGATCGGCCTGCAAGACGCGGTCTTCTTTGGCGTCGATCCGCAATCGCGCGTCGCCCAGGTACTGCTCGAAGCCGATCAACACATGAAGCTGATCGGCATCGGGCTCGAGCCCGGCACGAAGGGGGTTCCCAGCTACTTGAGCATGATCCAAATGAAGCCGGGCGAGCCGGCGCCGGCGCTCGACGTGCTCCGCTGGTGGTTCACCACGAATTATGACGCCATCGTCGCCAGCGACGCCGGCGACGCCTTCGAGATCCGCGGGCAGGGCGTCAAGGTGCTCAGCGAGAATGAGCTGCTCACCGATCAGGGCAAGCAAGTCCACACTGGCAAGTCCGACCCGCTGAACGAAAAGTTCGCCGCCAACTTCACCAAGGAGTTTCCGGCGCTAGCGGAGAAGTATCCGGTCTACGCCGAATTGCGCAACGTGTTCGATCTGGCTCTGGTCGTCTCGCTGCTCGAAGCCGATGACCTGGCGAACCAGGCGAACTGGCATCCGACGTTCTTCCTTGACGCCGTCTCGTTCCCCACGGCCACGGAGAACGTGCCGAAGTTCGTTGAGACCGTGATGAATCGCCGCGTGATCAATCGCACGCAGCTCATCGGCGTCGTCTCGGGCGGCGTCTCTGTCAACACCGCGTCGCTGGTCGATCGCTCGAAGATGGCGAAAGACTCGGAGCGCAAGCTCGACGGTCAACGCAAGGCATCGATCCACAAGAGCGACGCCGAACGATCGTGGTGGTGGGACTAACGTCGATCGTTGCAACGCTTCTGGTAGGGCACGCACTCCGTGCGTGCCGCTGTCGGAAGGTCCTTTGGCACGCACGGTGTGCGTGCTCTACCTGGCGCCACCGACCGTCTAGAACGTATCCAGCCTGAATCCGGACCAACGCTGCGGTTGCGCCGCAGGCGTTGGGCGGGGCGGTTCGAATAGCAGCGTGTCTTGCGGCGTCGGCGCATTGAACGACTCGGCGTGCTGCTCACGGATGCGGCTTAATTGCTCCGCGCGCTGCTCAGCCGTGCCCTCCGGATCGAATTCGACTGGCGCCGGCAAAATCTGCGTGAGTCGAGACGCCGCGACGCGACGCTTGGCGACATCGTCGCGACTGGCCAACGCATGCCACACTCGCGGATCTTCGGCCAGCCAGAACGCCACTCGGCTGGGCGTGTCCTCTTCGCCATTGCCGGTGACTTGCCGCACAATGTGCCGCACGCGATACATTTGCTCCGCGTCGAGCTTAGCCCGCGGTAATACCTGGAGCAGCGGCAGCACATTCTGTCCGCCGGCCAGCAGTTTCTGCTCCGCCCGCTCCCGCACCGCATAGCGAGGGCTGGCCAGGTCCGCCACGGCCTGGCGCCAAACGGCTTGATTGTCCGCCGGCTGCGACTCGACGGTCCGGCAGAGGAACTCCTCGATCCTGTCGGCTTGCTGTTTGAGTCGCCAGTCGGGCCGAATCAATTGCAACATGGGGATCAAATGAGCCTGGCAGACCTCGGGCTCGATCAACATCAACTGCCAGATGCTTTGGGCGCGGATCTCACGCACGTCCTTGCCATTACCGATCGTGAAGTGGATCGCTCCACTGGCGGCTTGGGAGAAGTCGATCAGCGTTCCTTCGTCTTGAGTCTGCGGCGACAACTGCAGCGATAGCGCGTCTCCCTGGTCGATCGCGATCGCAAACCGCTCACGCGCCGTCAACGCCTCGTAGCCCACGCTCGGCTTACCGCCGGCCAGGTTGATCGTCAACTTTTCGCGACGATCGGGCAGATTGACGTTGGAAACCATCGATTGATTCGACACCGGGCAAACGGCCGAAAACCGTCCGGCGACAATCCGCGCCGTGACCATTCGCATTTGCCCGGTCAGGCCGCTATTGATGGCGCGCTGCTGAGCGTGCGCAGTGTGAGGAGTGAATGCCGGCAGAGTGATGACCACTGCGACAGCCAGAGCGACACCGATCTTCGATCGTGCTGGTCGCCCTGCGTGTCGCATGAGAGATCATCCGGCGGAGTTGGTTTCGGGGCTGCGTTCGCTGGCCCGCAACCGCAACGAGCGTAGTTCCTTGCGGACGCGAATCCGCTCCAATCTACGCCGATGCCGCAGAAAAAAGAACAGCACTACGCCAACCACGGCGGTGATCAGCGTCACGGTCACGGCCACTTCGGCGTGTCGCAGCTCAGTCCACCATGCTTGCACGCGGTCGGCAAACAGGTAGCTCAGCCCGAAAAATGTCGACACCACGATGGCAGCGCAGACGGAGTCAATGATCAAATACCGGCGAAACGGCATCCGCAGAATGCCTGCTGTCAGATAAACCGGCGACCTCAGGCCCGCCAGAAAGCGGGCCATGAACAGCACCTTCCAACCGTGCATGGCGATCATCCGCTCAATGCGGGCTTCGCGCTCTGGCTTCAGATAGCGGGTAAACCAGGGATGGTCGCGGAGCAGATTGTGCCCAAAGTGATAGCCGATGGCGTACATGATGCAGTCGCCAACCAGCGCCCCGATCAAGCAAGCGATCAAGGCGCCCCAGGGATCGACCGTGCCGGAGGCCGCGGCGATTCCGGCGGCGATAATAAACACTTCCTCCGGAACCGGGAGTCCAAACCCAGTCAGGATCAAAGCCCCCGCTATCCCCACGTAGTAGAGGAACGGTGCGTTCTCGAGAAGTGTAGTCAGCATTCGAAGGCAATGTCCGGATCGTGACGGTCCGGGAAGGCGTAGGGGCGATGCGTCCTCATTGTATCTGACTCAGTCGACGACAGCATAGGCAAATCAGCAGGCCGGCAGAAGGGGCTTGAGCCACCTTAAGTTGCTTCCCACAAAGGGCTCCGGCGCGTAGAACACCTGCAACCCCGGCCCGCTAGCGCCTGAGTTGATTATGACTGATTTCTACGCCGGTGGGAAAAACGATCCTGGCGAGAGCCTTGGGCGGCCAACGTCGGCGCCTCGATCCAGAGTCGTGTGCCGCTGCTGGCTTGCCCAGTAGTGCCTGGAACGTTGGATCCACCCAACGTTTCAAACGCTGGTCAGCCGCCAGTCGTTCTCAGTCAAACCGCAGATCGTGATCTCGATGGCGCTACCGTCTGCGCTACTGTGGACCAGTAGGGCGCCGATGGAGGGATGCTCCCGGCACCAGCGCATCGTCTCGGCCACGCCCAGCGCGTAGAACGCGGTGGAGAGGGCGTCGGCCTCGGCGGCCGTGGGGGCCAGCACGGTAGACGACAATACTCCTTCGGCCGGCCAGCCGGTGCGGGGATCGAGAATGTGACCGTATCGCTTTCCTTGATGGCGGAAAAACTGGTGGCTCGCGCCTGAGGTGGCCAAGGCCCGATCGCGGAGCCACACTTCGGCCAGTCGCCGATCCGGTTTCAGTGGATGGCCAATGCCGACTGACCAGCCGCCACTGGTGGAGAGTCCGCGCGAGCCACGGGCCAGCACGCTGCTCTGGCCGCCGTGGATCAAAAAACTGTTGACGCCGGCGGCGACCATCGTCTCGGCGGCGCGATCGAGCGCGTATCCCTTGCCGATGGCGCCGAGGTTCAATTCCATCCCGCGCCGCGCAAAACGAATCGTGCGTTGGTCGGCGTCGAGCGCTAGCAGGCGACTGCCGACGGATTGCATCGCGGTCGACAATTCGCAAGCTGAAGGGATCGCGCCGTTGCGGCGGTAAAAGCCCCAGATCTTGGTCAGCGGACCGCTGGTGATGTCGAACGCGCCCTCGGTCTCGGCCGAGATTCGCGCGGCAGTCTGCAGCAGTTCGAACAGTCGCGGTTCGACCGGCACGGCCAGGCCCGCAGCCGTTTGATTGATGTGCGCAACTTCGCTGGTGTCTCGATAAACGGTCAGTTGGCTTTCGATCTCTTCGATCCGATCGAGCGAGGCGAGCGCCGCCTCGGAGCCCTCTTCGTGCTCTCCGGCGTTGAGCGAGATCTCGAACCGGCAAGCCATTGCCGGCCGGGAGAGTTGCACCAGGTAAGATTCTTGAGCGCCGGGCGTTCGGCCACTCAGACTCGCGGCGGCGTCTGGCGGCGGAGCGACCTGTTCGCTGGCGCGGACCACGGCCACTTCGGACGGCCGGGCCGGCTCGCTCTCATGATTCGCTGGTCGTGACAACATGGTGGGTTGTGTATCATAGACTTGTGATCGCGGCGAGTCGCGTCCGCATGCGGCGCCGGCGAGAGTTGCCTGTCGATGTGCGTGGGCAGCAGCGTTTCACCAAGTCTTCCCTGTGCCTCCCAATGATTACAACGAATCTTCGCACGCTTTGGGTCGCACTGCTGGCCGGCATTTTTTGTCTGGCTGTCGTCCTGCGCGACTCTCCGGCGCAGCAACCAGCCGCAAAGTCCGGCCAGCCGACCGCTCAGCCGCCGGCGAAACGCCTGCCTGCGGGCCGGGGATCGGCCAAGCTAGCGCCGCCTCCTAAGTGGGATCGGGCGGTGCTCGAGACGTTCTTTAGCGACGCCCGCGAGCGGCTTGGATCCGGGCCGGCGCCGGGCGCCAATTCCTCCGGTGGCGCAACAGAAACGCCCTCGCCTACCGCGCCTCCGGCGGCGCCGGCCAATAGCGGCGCCGATGGCAAGCACTGGTCAACGCTCGTTTCGGCCGCGGCGATCGAAGACGAGGTCAAGTCGCGCGTGCAACCGGTCGCGGCGGCGGTGCAAACGCCGACCGGCTTCAAAGGGGGCGCCTATAAATCCGCGCGTGAAGAGTTTTCGATGCTGGCCGTGCTGTTCGGCGTGATCGGTCAGTACGACGGGAACATTCGCTTCCAAAAAGACGCGGCGATTTTGCGCTCACTATTCGGCCGCGCGGGCATGAACTGCAAGGTCGGCACCGACAACTCGTTCGAAGAGGCCAAGCACCGCAGCCAGGACCTGGCCGAGGTAATCCGCGGCGGCGCGGTCGAGCAGCGGCCGGCCGAGGCCGACTTCCGCTGGCCGGACGTGGTGAACCGCGCGCCGCTGATGAAACGGATGGAGAAATCCCTGCGAGAACGGCTAGGCCCTTGGACGTCGAACGGCTCGGAGTTCGCCAAAAACCGCGGCGCGATTCAGAACGAAGCCCAACTGCTGGCCATGCTGTGCGAGGTGATCAAGAGCGAGGGCTACGAGTTTGCCGACGACGCGAACTACAAAAAGTACGTCGACGAATTGCAGCAGCAATGCCTGGAGATCGTCGAAGCGACCAAGAGCCAGGACGCGAAACGTGGGCAGAGCGCGGCGGCGATGCTGAACAAGACTTGTGACGCTTGTCACGCGGATTTCCGGTCTTAGCACACCGTAGGCAACAACGAGTCTGGTCGGGCAAAGCATTCGTACACCCATGTCACAGTTTCGATCCGGCATCCTGGAAAGCGCAACAAAACTTCGTGACCTCCAAGATGAGGTCAATCTGGCATTCAAGGAACATCCTCGCGGTCCTCGTCATCATGCCGCCGCGGCAGAGTTTCACGCGAGCTACGACGCCTTGGCGTTTCCGGGAGGCTTGAACGCCGGCTTGGAAGCCCTCCGAAATCGTGATCCGGAGGCCATCGAAAAGGCCATCTGTTTTTTAGAAGCCGATCCACTTTTCTTTGGATCAGGCTATATCAAAGACAAGTTGATCGGCAGGATCAAGCAATCTTCGCTCTCTGCAAACCAAATGCAGCGGATTCGCATTGTCGTGCTGCGAAGCCTGGCTAGTTGGCGAATGCCAAGGACGATCGCGCGGCTCGCCCCGAAGGTCAATACTCCGTCCTTGAAAAGTGATCTACGCGCGGCACTTGAATCCTCGAACGAGCGCGTTCGCATTCGAGCCAAGCACATGTTGCAGGTGTTGAAGTCAGCCGGACATTGACTGTTCGACAATGCCTGTACTGCGTACGAGCTTACAGCGTACCAATCTTCGCCTTTTCCGCCTTCTCCAAAAACTCGCCCAGCAGCGTCACTTCCTTTTTGCTCCCTACGACCAGCGACACGCGCTGGTGCAGGCTGTCTGGCTGAATGTCCAGGATCCGCCGCTGGCCGTCGATTGCCAGGCCGCCGGCTTGTTCGGCCAGAAACGCCATGGGGTTGGCTTCGTACATCAGCCGCAGCTTGCCGGTTGGGTGGTGGATTGTCGGCGGGTAGAGAAAGACGCCCCCTTTGAGCAGCGTGCGGTGGAAATCGGCGACGAGCGAGCCGACATAGCGCGATGAGTACGTTCGGCCTGTCCCGCCAACGCGCAAGTGATTGAGATAGTCCTGATAGGGCCGCGGGAAGCTGGCCGAGTTCGCTTCGTTGACCGAATAGTACGGTCCACTTTCGGGCATCGTCATGTTGCTGTGCGTCAGCACATACGCGCCGAATGATGGATCGAGCGTGAACCCATGCACGCCATTGCCGGTGCTGTAGACGAGCATCGTCGACGGGCCGTACAGCACATAACCCGCGGCGAGTTGCTTCACGCCAGGCTGCAACACATCGGTCATCGGGTCGCGCGTCGGCGGGGCGTCGTAGTCGCGGCGGAGGATCGAAAAAATCGTGCCGACCCCGGTGTTGACGTCGATATTGCTCGATCCATCGAGCGGGTCGAAGATCACGACGTACTTGCCGAAATGGGGATCGCGTAGCACCACGCGCGGCTCTTCGTTTTCTTCTGAAGCCAGCACGCCGACGTTGCCACGATTGCCAAGGCAGGAGAGCAGGGCATTGTTGGCCAGCAGATCCAGCTTCTGCACCGTCTCACCCTGGATGTTTGTCGTGCCGACTTCGCCTAACACGTCGAGCAGCCCTGCCCGGCGGATCTGCGCCGCGATCATTTTACTGGCCAGCACAATGCCGGAGAGGAGCCAGGAGAAGTCACCGCTGGCGTTGGGATGGACGCGGCGCTGTTCGTTCTGAATATGCTGCGCGGCCGTGACGAAAGAATCGGGTGGCATCATAGGAGCGTGCTGTTTGCTTTCCACGGCGTTGTTTCCAATCCAAGGTGCATGACTTAATGCCATCTTGGCCGCCGGCGAAACATTCGTCCAGGGTTGCGCTGGGGAAGAATTTTGCGTTCTGATCTGCCGCAGAGACGGTTAACTTCGACGACCGTTTGCGGGTTGATTGGGAGAGCCAACCACGGGGCACGATTGGGGAGCAAGCGGCCATGAAGATCGTCATTCCAGGCGGAACCGGCCAGGTCGGGAGCTTTCTGGCCCGCGCAATGCATGCGGCCGGTCATGAAGTGGTCGTGCTAAGCCGGCGCGCGGCCCCGGCGCCGTGGCGCGTTACTGAATGGGACGGTCGCACGGTGGGCGCCTGGGCCGATGAACTGGCCGGAATCGATGTCTTGATCAATCTGGCCGGCCGCAGCGTCAACTGCCGCTACCACCAGGCGAATCGCCGCGAGATCATGGATTCGCGCGTCGACTCGACGCGAGTCCTGGGTCAGGCCATGGCCGAGACCGGCTGCGCGCCGCGCGTCTGGTTGCAATCGAGCACGGCGACGATCTACGCGCATCGTTACGATGCCGCGAACGACGAATCGACCGGAATCCTGGGCGGCGACGAGCCGAATGCTCCGGACACCTGGAGATTCAGCATCGACGTGGCCAAGGCCTGGGAACGCGCGGCCGAAGAAGCAGTCCCGACCGGCACGCGGTTGGTAAAGCTGCGGTCGGCCATGATCATGAGCCCGGACGCAGGGGGCGTTTTCGATACGCTGCTGCGGCTGGTTCGTTTCGGACTCGGCGGGCGCGCCGGCGATGGCCGACAGTATATGTCCTGGATTCACTTTGCGGATTTTGTGCGAGCGATCGATTGGTTGATCGACCATGACACAGTCGCAGGAAACGTCAATCTCGCGGCGCCCAACCCATTGCCGAATGCCCAGTTCATGCAAGCGCTGCGCAGGGCTTGGGGCATTCCCTTCGGCTTGCCGGCGAACCGCTGGATGCTCGAAATCGGCACGGCGCTGATGCGCAGCGAATCGGAATTGGTCCTCAAAAGCCGGCGAGTTGTGCCAGGGCGGTTGCAGGCCGAAGGCTTTCGGTTCGACTTTCCAGACTGGCCCACCGCGGCGCAGGATCTCTGTCGCCGCTGGCGCGAAGGCGATCATGCCTTTACGCCGCAGGGGCGCCTTGCTGGCGTTCATTGATTTTCTCGTCGTGCCGTAGTGCCGTTGTGGTTATCTCTCGTGTGGCGGTTTTGATTTACCACTACGGCACAACGACACGACGTAAGAGCAGAATAGACCGATCGAATCCTTTGTGTTCACTCTGCGACCTCTGCGTCCTCCGCGGTTAGTTCCTTTCTTGAAGATGAAGAAGAGAGTGAACCGCAGAGGACGCGGAGGGGCGCAGAGGAAGACGTTTTGGATGTCCGTTCGCAAACGCACTTCGGCCCTGGCGTGAACTACGGAGCAGCCCACTCGGCTCGCGGCAGTCGATAAAACACGTGCGGTTGCAGCGGGTGGCCGGCTGGCAGCATTGGGTGCAGAAAATCGTCCGCCGGCGAGTGCCGCATGCCGATCCGCTCCATGACGCTGCGCGAGCGAACGTTTGCCGGCACAGTGAACGAGACGATCTCGGCAAGTTGCAACTCGTTGAAGCCGAACGCGAGCGCCGCGCGGGCGGCCTCGGACGCATAGCCGTGACCCCAATGTTCGCGCGCGAGTCGCCAGCCGATTTCAACGCAGGGCGTAAACGGGGCCTGAAACGCAGGGACGTTCAGACCGACGAAGCCGATAAATGGATCGCCGCCGCGGACGGAGACTGCCCAGAGGCCAAAGCCCCGCTCGTCAAAGTGAGCGAGAATCCGCGCGGCCACGGCGTCACTCTCCGAGCGATCCAGCTGCTTGGGAAAATGCTCCATGACCTGCGGGTCGGCATTCAGCCTAGCAAACGCCGGCAGGTCTTCGTCCGTCCAACGCCGCAGCAACAGCCGCGAGGTTTGCAGATCGGTGCTCATTCGCTGGCCCTACGATCGCAGGTACTTGCCTGGGCCGTGTTGCTGGCTGCCGCCGGGTGGGATCGTGCGCCACTCGGCGTCGGGGCTCAGCCAGCGGGCGAGATATAGAATCTGCCCCGCGTGATACGACGTGTGCGTGGCGCTGCGGACCAGTGCTTGCAACACCGTGTGAGGCTCGCCACGGATGGTCACTGCTTTCGATAAATCAGCGTCGACCAGCCCGGCCAGCGTGGCGTCGACTGTTTGCCAGGCGCTCGCCCAGGCGGCCATCAGATTCTCGCGCGTGTCGCTCGGAGTGATAACGAATTCCTGATCGCGATTGCGGTCCGGTTTGTCGCCATCGGAATTCAAAAAGTCGGTCCAACGCGACCGCAGATTGCCGGCGACGTGCTTGACGATCAGCGCGATCTCGTTGACCGCTGAGCCCGGCTTGTGAAAAAACTGCTCGTCGCTGAGATCGGCGAGTGATTTCTCGACCAACGTTCGGTGCCGGCCGAAGTCACGACGGAAATCGCGAATCATGCTGTCAGGGGGTGAGGTGCTCATGATGTCCGTTATTTTAGCGTTGTGTGGCGAGTGAGTCAGCCGAGGGACTCGAAATGGGACGCTGAGGTTCGCCGTGTGCCACTGGCTTCGTTCGGTCAAAATCGCAATTTCAGCACTGGCAGAGCCAGTGGCACCCGACACACTTGAACTAGGCCCCGGAGCTTGCGGTCAGCACACCCTCGCATTACAATCACACGCTACGGGATTTGCGGCCGCTTGCAGCCAGTAACTGCTAAAGAGCCATCGCCTTGTCCGAGGAATTCGCGCCAACCGTAGCGCAGTTTTTTGGCCCGTGCGATTCAGCTTGATCAGTAATGGCCGCGACCGCCCACTGGCGGGCTCGCGGTTTTTTTATTGGTCGACGAAATCCCAGCGGCACGCGCCGCTTGGCGCTGCGCACATTTGTGGCATCCGGGAGATCGTTCGATGACTGACAAGCAACAAGGCGCCGCGAGCGTAGCGCCGGGCCTTTCCACTATCGCCGTCCATGCCGGCGAACAACGTCAGAAGCACGGCAACGCGATTACCGATCCGATTTTCTGCGCGTCAACCTACACCTTCGCCGACACGCAATCGGTGATCGACTTCATTGAGCAGAAGCAACAGCGCGAAGAGTACGGCCGGTACGGCAACCCTGGCGAGAAAGTCGTCGAGGCCAAGCTGGCGGCGATCGAAGGGGGCGAAGCCGCGCTACTTTTTTCGACTGGCATGTCAGCTATTGTCGGGCTGCTGATGACCAAGCTGAACGCCGGCGATGAAGTCGTCTTTTTCGATGAGTGTTATCACCGCAGCCGCGAGTTCTGCTCGAAACACCTTTCGCGGTTTGGCGTCGTGACGCGGCAGGTGAAGGCCTGCGATTACGAGGCGATGGAAGCCGCGATTACGCCCAACACGCGGCTGTTGGTGAGCGAATCGCCGACGAATCCACATCTGAGCGTCGTCGATCTGGAGCGATTCGTCTCGATCGGTCGCCGCCGGAATGTCGAAACGCTGATCGACGCCACGCTCGGAACGCCGTACAACATTCGCCCGCTGGCGGCCGGTGTCGATTACGTCCTCCATTCGGCGACCAAGTACCTGGCAGGGCATAATGACCTGCTGGCCGGCGTAATCATCTCGACCGCCGAGAAGCTGGAGCCGGTCCGCAAACTGCGCGGCATCATGGGCGCGATCAACTCGCCCCACAACATGTATTTGCTGGAGCGCGGGCTCAAGACTTTCGAGCTGCGGATGGAGCGTCACAACCGCAACGGGCAGGCCGTCGCCGAATTTCTGGCGGCGCACCCGAAGGTCGAACGCGTGTTCTATCCCGGGCTGCCGAGCCATCCGTATTACGAAGTCGCCAAGCGCACGATGCGAGGCTTTGGCGGACTGGTGACGTTTCTGGTAAAGGACGCCGATTGGAAGGCGACGGCCCGCGTGGTCGACGCCGCACAGTTGCCACGGATTGGGCCCAGCCTGGGCGGTGTCGAGTCGCTGATCGAGCAACCGCTGGTGATGAGCTACTACGAGCTGCCCGTGGCCGATCGCGTGCGCTACGGCATTCCGGACAACATGATCCGGCTATCGTGCGGGATCGAGAATACAGAAGACCTGCTGGCCGATCTCGCGCAAGCGCTCGACAAGGCGTAATGTTTGTAGGTCACGCACTCCGTGCGTGACAACCTGCGGAATAGAAGGACTTGCAATGCGACGCTCTGTCACGCACGGAGTGCGTGACCTACAGAGATCGCTCAGCGCACCACGTTTTTGCTTGGTGGTGGTTGCAGGCGGCTCAGTTCGAGGGCGGGCGGATGCCCTTGGATCCAAGCGGTGACTGATTGGCGCGCCGCGTTCCATTCTTCGCGGGTCGGCAGGGGCGCCGAGTGCAGGAATCGCTCGTCGGCAATCGCGGCCAGGCGAACTACGGCCAGGTCGCAATATCGCAGCGGCGCCTTTTCATCGGTGGACCACATGCGTTCATCGTCCAGCAGCAGCGTCAGGAAGGGCACGCGGTTCTTCGTGTAGCGCGAGGCAATGCCGCAAACCATCGCCCGGTACTTGGGCGTCGTCTGCGGCGCCGCGATCTCGGCTCGAAGCATTGCCATCAGTTGCTGCTGTTGCTCCGGATCGCCAAAATCGGACACTAGCGCCGCGGCCGAGGCGAAATCGGTCTCGCTGGCGTCGGCTTGTTGCAAGCAGGCCAAGGCAGCGGTCGCAGCCACTTCGCCTGCCGGGTCGATTGGACTGTCCAGTAATCTCACCGCCAGTGGCAGGGCAAACACGCCGGCTGATTTCAATTGTTCGACCAGTCGAGCATGGACACTCGCTCGATCCGGACTGCGCCGCAAAGCGACGACCAGCGTTTGATAATCAACCGGGGTTCTTGTCTCGCAGAGGTCGATCCAGTGATCGCGCAGCTCGGCCCACTCATGCGCAGCCGGCAGCGGGCGCGGCACATACGTGCGCAGGTTCATTTCCTGCAGCGGGATCGGCGGACCGAAACGAAACGAATACATCTCGGCCAGCACGCGATCGATCGGCCAGCGATCATATTCCAGCCGGAACAGCGCAGACATCGTCCCCGTCCGATGCCGGCCACTCACGCAATGGACGGCCACCGGCAGATTGTCCGGATCGTCCATCAGGTGAAAGAATTCTTCGAAGTGCCAGGGGGTCGCCCAGGGCCAGTAGGCCTCGGGGCCCATCGGCCATTGCAGACTTTTTGCGCCCAGCGTCTCGGTGTATTCCGATTCGAGCGGACCATCCGAACTGCGCAGCGCCAGCATCCCTTCGCGCAGCCGGTCCTCTTCGGTCCGCAGATTGAGAATGGTCTTCACGCCACGATGGCGGACCATGTAGTTGACGCCCAACTGGCTGGGCTGAGCAACGCGGTACAGCACTCCTTCGCGCACGACTTGAAAACGCCGGACGTGCTGCCGCCACGCCAGGTGATACGTCGGCCAGGCCAGCGCCCCTACCACCAACAGCGATACCAGCCAGGCACGCCGCGACTGGCGAAACTTAGCGACCAGATTCAAGCCGGCAGGCTGTTGCATGGAAGTAAACAGGGGGCTTCGCGCCAAATTGGCGATCAAATGGAAATGGATGCGTTGAGCCTCGCGCAGCCGGTCACGACGAAAGGGACCGCCTGCGCGTATGCGTCCAGAGTCACTGCCTGACTTCATCGTGCGAAAGACATATGCCTCGGCGCGGTGGGAAACGGTAGCAGACCTGCCAAAACGGGGCAACGCCGCTTGCTGCGCATGGCTGCTAGCAGGGGTGCGCGTCTGTCTTGCGTCATTTCTACAATCGCTGGTACACTCCCCGGCCCGAACGATCCGCCCACAGGGCGTGCATAGTTCGCCCTTCCCGCAGATGAGGCGAATTAGTGTGCGCCGTAAGACCCTAGATCGTCGGTCCGCGCGACAGGGAGGTCGCCTTGCTATCCAAATGGCCAATCCGTGGCAAGCTGCTCATTGGGCTAGGGCTCCTGCTGGTGATCGTCGGCACCCTCTCCTGGGGCGGATTGCAGGGGCTGTATTCGTATCGCGCGCATGTCGTCAGTCTGCATACTCGCGTCGATAGCGAACTACGACTGGCCAACGATTTCAGCCAGTGCTTGAGCGAACTACGCGACATCTTCGCCAGCGCGCATGCTGAACAAGATGTTAGCGCGCAGGACCTGGCCGCCGCCCGCAAAGATTTCAGTGGCAAATTCGAAGTGCTGGAAGATACGTTCGCCCAATACAAGGCGCAGCTCACAGACAATTCTCCTCACCAGCCGACGATCGAGTTCATCGAGCAAGCGTTCAGCCAGATCGACGCCGTGCTGGCGTCGGGCAATTGGACCACGGATCCGGCGCTCCGTGACCGATTGCGCGACGAGCTCCGCCTGCTGCAGAGCCTGGCCGGCAAGATGCCATTGCACCTCAAGGGCGTGATCGTGCAAATGGCCGACGACGCCCGGGCCGAATATCGCAAGGCGATCAACATCACCTGGATCACTAGCATCGCGGCAGGCGTCATGCTCGTCCTGCTGGTGCGGCTGTTCTACCAGTGGATCTTTCGACCGCTGAAGATACTGATCAAAGGCTCGCGACGCGTGGCCTCGGGTCAGTTTCATTACCGCATCAAGCTGGAAAGCAACGACGAGATGTCGGAACTGGCCGCCGCCATGAACGACATGACCGCTCGCTTTCAGGCCATTCGCGACGATCTCGACCGCCAGGTGCAGGTCCGCACAAAGCAAGTGGTGCGGAGCGAGCAGTTGGCCAGCGTTGGGTTTTTGGCGGCCGGCGTGGCGCACGAAATCAACAATCCACTGGCCTCGATCGCGCTCTGTGCTGAATCGCTCGAAAGCCGCTTCGCCGAACTAACACCGGCCGACGACGATCAGTACACCGTGATCAAGCACTACCTGAAGATGATTCAGGACGAAGCCTTCCGCTGCAAAGACATCACGGAACGGCTGCTTGATTTCTCGCGGATCGGCGACGTCAAACGCCACACCACCGACTTGCGCGAGCTGGTGCAAGCGGTGATCGAGATGGTCGGTCACCTGGGCAAATACAACGAGAAGCACGTCGAACTAGCGCCGGGCCAACCGCTATTCGCCATGGTCAACTCGCAGGAAATCAAGCAGGTGATGGTGAATCTGCTGACCAATGGGTTAGACAGTCTCGATCCTGGCGGCGTGGTTCGCGTCGAACTGGGCCAGCGTGACGGGCAGGCCGAGATGACCATCACTGACAACGGCTGCGGGATGACCAGCGAAGTGCTGGAACAACTCTTCGAACCATTTTTCACTCGCCGCCGCGGCGGGCAGGGGACCGGAACGGGCCTGGGGCTATCGATCGTCTATCGCATCATTGCCGATCACGAAGGATCTATCGACGTTCATAGCGACGGCCCCGGACGCGGCTCGACATTCCGCGTTCGATTCCCCCTGGCCCTAGCACAGCAGGAGAAGAAAGATCGCTACCAAATCGCATAAACGGCTGAAGCTACTCTTCGCCGATGATGAAAAGTCGTTGCAGGGACTGATGAGCCTCGAGCTGCCGCGCATGGGGCACGAGGTGACGGTCTGCCCGGACGGCCTGACGGCGGCCGCGGCGCTCGAACGCAACACTTACGACTGTATTCTCGTCGACCTCGACATGCCTGGTCTGTCGGGCATCGAAGTGATCGCGCGCGCCAAGCAGCTTTCTCCTGATACCGAGGCCGTGGTGCTGACCGGCAAATCGTCGATGGAAACCGCCATCGCGGCCATCCGGCACGGCGCGTTCGATTATCTGACGAAACCTTGCAAACTGGTCGAGCTCGAAACGCTGTTGGCCCGCGTGGCCGAGAAGCGCGAGCTGACGAACAAGTACCGAGCGCTCAAGCGGCAGGTCGAGCGGCTCGAAGGAACTTCGAACCTCGTGGGCGACACGCCCAGCATGCACAAGATTCGCCAGTTGATCGCCAAGGTAGCGCCGACGAATTCGACCGTGCTGGTGCTCGGCGAGACCGGCACCGGCAAAGAGCTCGTCGCCCGGGCCGTGCATGATCAGAGCGTTCGTCGCGAGATGCCGTTTGTGGTGGTCAACTGCGGCGCGCTGCCAGAGAACCTGATCGAGAGCGAGTTGTTCGGCCATCGTCGCGGATCGTTCACCGGGGCCGACGAACATCGCGTCGGTCTGTTCGAAGTCGCCAACGGCGGCACGATCTTTTTGGACGAGATCGGCGAGTTGCCCCGCGCGATGCAAGCCAAGCTGCTCCGCGTGTTGGAAAGTGGCGACATCCGCCGCGTGGGCGACAATGAGTCCTTCGTGGTCGACGTGCGGGTTGTTTGCGCGACGCATCGCAATCTGGAAGAGATGGTGGCCGAAGATGAGTTCCGCGAAGACTTGATGTATCGCATCAATACCTTCGAAATCAACCTGCCGCCGCTGCGCGAACGAACGCAGGACATTCCCTCACTGGCCAGATATCTGCTCTCGCGATTCCGGCCACAACTGAAGCCGGCCGACGAGGCCTTTACGCCAGACGCCGTGGCGGCTTTGGTTGGTCATTGCTGGCCGGGCAACGTTCGGGAACTGGCCAACGTGGTCGAACACGCGGCGATCTTGTGCGATGACGGCCCCGTCTCGGCCGCGGACCTGCCGATGAACTTCGGGCACCGCCGCGTGAGTAGTCCCCACTTGAAGAGCCCGGCGCCCCACGTGCCACAAACCTTGCACGAAATCGAACTGCAAGTGATTCAGCAAACGCTCGACCGCCACTCCGGCCACAAACCGGCCGCAGCAACCGCAGCGCAATTCAGCCTGAAAACGCTCTACAACAAGCTGCACCAGGCAAACCAGCTGGAAGAATCGGCGTAACTTGCTCGAGCGAGTTCGGCGCCGTTCAACCGCTATCCGGGAGGGCGAGGCTCCCGCCGAGCCGCGAAGCGCCGCTTAATCTCGCTTCAGAAGAGATCTCACGCGGAGACGCGGAGAGCGCGGAGACATTTGAGTCTCTCTCTTCTTCCTCCGCGATCTCCGCGCCTCCGCGTGCGCTAAATCTTCTGGGCTCCGCTTCCTCACGCCTAAACGTCCGCGCCATTGGTGCGCCGAGCGAGCCGCGTTGCTCGGCGGGAGCCTCGCACTCCCGTCCACTTAGCTGCCGCCCTCGTTTTTTGAGTGCTTTCCCTGGCGACTGCAGGAGGATTGCAAAGTCCTGAAGAAGGGGGTCAGGCACTTGTTTCCGGCCAACGGTTTCTCGGCAACCGAAAATCCTCTCGCCGAAAAATGAGCCAGACCCCGGACTTTGTAGTTCTCCCTGGCGACTGGCCCATTTGCTGGACATCGCCCTTTGCTCAGCGGATACTGCTTGGCGCCCCCCGGGCGTGACGATCGTTCTTGTCGCGCCCTCCCACCCCAGTGGAGCTCCTGCCGATGTCCCGCCCTCAGGATTTGTTCGCTTCGCGCCGTGAGTTTCTCAAGCATTCCGCGCAACTAGGACTGCTCGCCGCCGGCGCTTCTGCCTGGTCACGCTCGGCGCACGCCGCGCCAGACAATAAGCGTCTGAAGGTCGCGGCGGTGATGACAGAGTTCACTCATCGCAGCCACGCGCACGTGATCTTGGAGAATTTTCTCAAGCCATACCTCTTCAACGGGCAGTTCGTCGAGCCGAATTTCGAAGTCACCAGTTTCTACGTCGATCAATTCCCGGAAGTGGAAATGTCGCGTGACGTTGCTCGCGAGTTCGGGATCAAAATCTACCCGACGATTGCCGAGGCGCTCACGCTGGGCGGAAAAGACCTGGCGGTCGACGCAGTCCTCTCGATTGGCGAGCACGGCAAGTACCCGGTCAACGCCAAAGGGCAGATGGAATATCCGCGCAAGCGGTTCTTCGATGAGATTGCCGCGGTGATGCGCCGCAGCGGCCGCTCAGCGCCGGTCTTCAACGACAAGCATCTCTCGTTTCGCTGGGATTGGGCGAAGGAGATGTACGACACGGCGCGCGAGTTGAAGATCCCATTCATGGCCGGCAGCTCGGTGCCACTGGCCGAGCGCCGCCCGCCGCTGGAACTTCCTGCCGGCGTGGAACTGGAAGAAGCGATTTCGATCCACGGCGGCGGTGTCGAGAGTTATGACTTTCACGCGCTCGAAGTCTTGCAGTCCATGGTCGAAGGTCGCAAAGGCGCCGAAAAGGGCGTGGCCAGCGTGCAGTTCCTCGATGGCGACGCCCTCTGGAAAGCGGCCGACGATGGACTCTGGTCGATTCCACTCGCCACCGCGGCCATGACCGCCGAGCTAGGCGCCGAGCACGATCTGACCAAGGCGGTCGCTTTGCGCGGCAAGTCGCCCAAGGGCGAACCTGTCTCGATGCACGGCATTCACGTCAAATATCGCGATGGTTTTCCTGGGACGATCCTCACCGTCGGCGGTAGCGCCACACGCTGGAACTTTGCCGCGCGCGTGAAAGGCAAATCCGAGCCGGTCGCCACGGCGTTTAACGTCGGCCCTTGGAATAATCGCAACCTGTTCAAGGCGCTGTCGCACGCGATTCAGACATTCTTCCGCGAAGGCGTGGCGCCTTACCCAGTCGAGCGGACGCTATTGGTCTCTGGCGTGCTCGACGCGGCCATGGATTCGCGCGTTGCAGGGAACAAACCGCTCGAAACGCCGCAACTGGGCGTGGCCTACGCGCCGAAAGACTTTCGCGCGATGCGCGAAATGGGCGCAAGCTGGAAGATGATCACCGACGAGATTCCCGAGCCGAACGGAATCACGATCCACGGCAAACGGACGTAGCTACGCGGAGCAGTCGGTGCATTGCCAGAACCAGTGCAGGCGCGTTCAAGCCCCGAAGGGGCGCCAGTCAATAGCCAGGGTGCGTAAGCCCCTGGGACGCTGTTCACATCCAATCGATGCAAAAGCCCCAACGGGGCGACACTCCGCGCACGGTTCAGTTGCGATGCAAAATTACGGCCCGCGCGGCTAGCGCCTAGCGGCTCATTGGACTACGCCAAATTCGAGTACTTGCCGCCAAAATAAAGCAGCGGCCTTCCTTCGCGGGCTTCGCCGGCAACGATCTCGCCGACGAAAATATCATGGTCGCCGCCGGCCAGCACCTCAACGACTTTGCAATCGACATAGCCCAGCGTGCCGTCGAGAATCGGCGCGCCGGTCTGGCCGATCGTATATTTCAAATCACCAAATTCCTTGGGCCCGCGCGTCGCAAAACGATTGGACAACTCGACCTGATCCTCGGCCAGGATGTTCATCGCGTAGACCCGCCCCTTGAGCATGTAGCCATGCGAATGGGCGTTCTTTTCGACGGCCACCAACACCAGCGGCGGCGACAGCGAGAGCGAGGCCACGGCGTTGGCCGTGAGGCCGCTAAAAACACCATCATGAACTGTAGTGACCACGGTCACGCCGGTGGCAAATCGCCCCATAATGGTGCGTTGTAATTTGGGATCGAACGTCACGCGGATTCTCCCGGCACTGTCAGTCGCCCCGAAATGGAATTGAATGTGGCCGAAAGTCTACCAGACAGCCTAGGCGACGTAGAATGGCTGTTTCGGGCGAGCGAAACTTCATAGACCGTCGCCCAATTCCCAAATAAGATGGGGTAACCACCATCCCCGAACGCGAGGCGACGGCCGCCACGCGTGAACCGCTCCACCGTCACGCCAGTGGATCTGAATATGCCTCGACTCCTGCCAGGCTTCTGCGCGGTCGCCATCCTGGCGTCGCTTGGTGGACGAGCGGTCGCGGCTGACGCTCCTGATTTCGACAAGCAGATCGCGCCGCTGCTGATTTCGCGCTGCTTTGATTGCCACAGCGGCGCCGAACCGAAAGGTGGGCTCGACCTTACGCGCGCGGCGAAGGCCGTCGGCGGCGGAGATAGTGGCGCAAGTATCACGCCTGGCAAGCCGGACGATAGCCTCCTCTGGCAGCGCATCTCAGCGGATGAGATGCCACCCAAAAAGCCACTCACGGCGGCAGAGAAGACACTGCTAAAAAGTTGGATCGAAGGTGGCGCCCGCTGGGGGACCGATCCGATCGATCCGTTTCGGCTCAGCACAAGTTTTCGCGCCGGGTACGACTGGTGGGCGCTCCAGCCGGTCGCGTCGCCGGCGCCGCCGGAGGTCAAGCACAGCGAGAGGGCCCGTGGCGCCATCGATCGTTTTATTCTGGCGAAGCTCGAAGCCGAAGGGCTGTCGCCAGCGCCCGAGGCCGATCGCCGCACGTTGATTCGCCGGATCACGTTCGACCTGACTGGCTTGCCGCCGACGCCTGAGGAAGTTGCGGCCTTTGTCGCGGACGCGGACCCGCAGGCATATGAAAAACTGGTCGATCGCCTGCTTGCTTCGCCCAACTACGGCGAGCGCTGGGCGCGGCATTGGTTGGACCTGGCCCGCTTTGGCGAGAGCAATGGCTTCGAATACGACGAGCCACGCAAGAACGCCTGGCCCTACAGGGATTGGGTGATCGACACACTGAATCGCGATCTGCCCTACGACGAGTTCGTCCGCCTGCAAATCGCCGGCGACGCGTTGGCGCCTGACGATCCGGCGGCGATCAAGGCGACCGGCTTTTTGGTGGCCGGCCCATACGACACCGCGGGGCAGAATCAACAGAGCGCGGCGATGAAAGCGGTCGTGCGTCAGGACGAACTCGAAGATCTGGTCGCTACGACCTGTCAGACATTTTTGGCCCTGACGGTCAATTGCGCCCGTTGCCACGATCACAAGTTCGACCCGATTCGCCAGTCGGAATATTATCGACTCACGGCGGCGCTGGGCGGCGTTCGGCATGGCGAGCGCAACGCCATTGCGCCGGCGGCGCTCGCTGAATGGAAAGAGCTACAGGCGGATCGTCAGCGCCGCGCAGATGACCTGGCAGCCAAGATCAAGGCGCTCGATGGGCCGTATCGTCAGCAGATTCTCGCCAATCGCAAAACGCCTGTCGCACCGCGGCCGGCGCCCCCAGTGCCCATCGCCCGCTGGGAATTCGACGAAGATTTGCGAGACGTCGCCGGCGGGTTGCACGGCAGCGCGCATGGAGAAGCCGCCGTTGGGCAAGGCGCTCTAAAACTACCGGGCGAACAAGCGTTCGTCGCCACGGCGCCGCTGGATAAGGACTTGCAGGCCAAGACGCTCGAAGCGTGGGTTTCTCTCGATGGGCTGGCACAAGCCGGCGGCGGCGTGATCTGTGTGCAAACGCCAGACGGCGCCGTGTTCGACGCGATCGTCTTCGGCGAGCGCGAGCCGGCCCGCTGGATGGCCGGCAGCAACAGTTTTGTCCGCACGCAAAGTTTTGACGCCCCGGCCGAAACCGAGGCCGACAAGCAAACCGTACATGTAGCGATCACGTACGAGTCGGACGGGACGATCACTGGCTACCGCAATGGTCAGCCCTACGGTAAGCCGTATCGAACCGAGCGGCCCGTCACGTTCAAGGCCGGCCAGGCGCAAGTCGTCTTCGGCATGCGTCACGCGCCGGTGGGCGGCAACCGGATGCTGGCCGGCGCCATCCACCGCGCGCAACTTTACGATCGAGCCCTCACGGCCGAAGAAGTCGCCACCTCGGCCGGAGCGCCGAATTATTTTGTTTCCGAAGCGGACGTCATCGCGCAGATGCCACCGGCCACTGCCGAGACGCGCCGCACGTGGAGCGAGTCATTGGCCGCGCTGCGCAAGGAGCAGTCGGTCGAGCCGCGCAGCCCGACGTATGCCGTGAAGCCGAAACAGCCCGATGCGACGCACGTGCTGGCGCGAGGCGACACACGCGCCGCGGGCGAAGTCGTCTCGGCCGGCGGCGTGGCGTCGCTCGTTGGCCTGACTGCGGAGTTCGGTCTCTCGCCCGACGCGCCCGAGGCTGAGCGCCGCGTGGCGCTCGCCCGTTGGCTCACAAGCCCACAGAATCCGCTCTTTGCGCGAGTGTTGGTCAACCGCCTGTGGCATTACCACTTCGGCGCCGGGCTGGTCGACACGCCGAACGATTTTGGCTTCAACGGCGGCCGCCCGACGCACCCCGAGTTGCTTGACTGGCTGGCCACGACGTTCGTCGCCCGCGGTTACAGTCTGAAACAACTTCACCGCGAGATTGTGCTGTCGGCAACCTATCGACAATCGGCCGCCAAGAATGAGGCGGCGGCCAAGCTCGACGCCGGCAACCGCTGGCTATGGAGAAAAACACCGCAGCGTCTCGAGGCCGAAGCCGTGCGCGACACCACGCTGGCGATCGCCGCCGAGTTGAACGCGGCGCGCGGCGGGCCTGGTTTTCTCGACACGCGCGAGATCCTCCGCTCCGGGTCGTACTCGTACGTGCCGGCCGACCCGGTGGGACCGGAATTCAATCGTCGCAGCGTCTATCGAACCTGGATTCGCGGCGGTCGTAACGGGCTGCTCGACGTGTTCGACTGCCCGGATCCTTCGACGACGTCTCCCAAGCGCGCCGTGACGACGACGCCGCAACAGGCGCTTGCGCTATTGAACAATGCGTTTGTGCTGCGGATGGCAGACCGGTTTGCGGCGCGAGTCGAGCGCGAAGCCGGCGAGAACAGTGCGGCCCGCGTGACGCGCGCTTATCAACTAGCGTTTCAGCGCGATCCGACGACTGACGAATTGGCGGTTGCCCGCAAAGTTGTCGAAGAACACGGCGACGCCGTTTTGGCCCGCGCGATTCTGAATAGCAATGAGTTTTTGTACGTGGATTGAATTAATTGACGAGCGGCGCGCATCAAATCCTTCTCCCGGCGGGAGAAGGTGGTTCGCGACAGCGAACCGGATGAGGGCCGGCCGCTTTGAGAGACCGCATACGAATGGAAAACCGTACGAGCATTGGCCCTCACCCCAGCCCTCTCCCGGCGGGAGAGGGGGTAACACAAAACCTTCGCCCTCCGGGAGAAGGTGGTGAGCGAGAGCTCACCGGATGAGGGCAGTGTAGCGCAAACAATCTTGATTAGTGTGAAAAACCTAACTCGCTTCTCGGCCCTCACCCCAGCCCTCTCCCACCGGGAGAGGGAGACAATGGGCGCAGTCACATGACAAACGCAAGTCAAAAAACGCCGATCACCGAATCCTCCTCGCTCGATCGCCGTGGGTTTTTCTCATGGGCGGCTAGTGGATTGACTGGCGCTGCGCTCGCCACGTTGCTCACGCAATCTGGCGACGTGCAGGCGGCGCCTGTTGCTGGCGAGGCCGCCGATCCGCCGCCGCATGTTCCGCCCAAGGCCAAACGGGTGATCCACATCTGCCTTTGCGGGGCGCTGAGCCACGTCGATTCGTTCGACTACAAGCCGGAACTCGCCAAGCGGCATGGCCAGCCGCTGCCGAGCGATGAAAAGCCGGACGTCTTTTTCGGCCAGGTTGGGCTGCTGCGCAAGAATGATTGGGACTTTCGCCAGCGCGGCCTCAGCGGGCTGTGGGTGTCGGACTTGTTTCCGCAGATCGGCGAAGTGGCCGATGAGCTGACCGTGATCCATTCGATGTTCGCCGAAACTTCGAATCACACGCCGGCCACGTTCCAGGAGAATACCGGGTTCCGGCTGAACGGGTTTCCGGTCCTAGGCTCCTGGCTCTCGTATGGACTGGGTTCCGAGAGCGACGACCTGCCATCGTTCGTCGTGATTCCAGACTCGCGCGGCTTTCCGGCCGGCGGGACGATCAACTGGTCGAACGGATTCTTGCCGGCTCGTCATCAAGGAGTCGTTTTCCGCAGCCGCGGCGCGGCGATCGATGACTTGCAACCGGCGCAACAGATTTCGCCGGAGCGCGAACGAGCGACGCGCGACCTCTTGGCAACGATGAACGAGCGGCATCTGGCCAGTCGCGCTGGGAACGACGCGCTCAGTGCGCGGATTCGCAGCTATGAACTGGCCGCCAAGATGCAACTCTCCGCGCCCGAGGTAACGCATCTCGATGGCGAAACCGCCGCCACGCACGCGATGTATGGTCTCGATCAAACCGAGTCGGCCGACTTCGGCCGCGGCTGCCTGCTGGCGCGGCGATTGCTGGAGCGCGGCGTCCGTTTTGTGCAGCTCTTCTCGGGCGGTTCGTTCGGCAACCCCCGCATCAACTGGGATGGCCACGAGAACATGGTGATGAACCACGGCCAAGAAGCGCCACGGATCGACCGCCCCGTCGCCGGCTTACTAAAGGATCTGCGGCAGCGCGGCATGCTCGACGACACGCTCGTGCTGTTCACTACTGAGTTTGGCCGCACGCCGTTCTCGCAATCGGCCGCCGATAAAGTCGGGCCCGGCCGGGATCATAACCAATACGGCTTTACCCTCTGGATGGCCGGCGCCGGCCTGAAGCACGGCACTGCGTATGGAGCGACGGACGACTTCGGTTACCGCGCCATCGAGAACCGCGTCCACTGGCATGACTTTCACGCCACCGTGCTGCATCTGCTCGGCATCGATCACACGCGATTGACGTTCTACCACAACGGCATCCAGCGCCGGCTGACCAACGTGCATGGCGAAGTCGTCCGCGGCGTGTTGGCGTGAAGCTGTTCAACGCCGAGAAACTGCGAAGACGGACCACAATCATTTCTCTAGAAAGAACGGCACTGAGACCGTCGTTCCGGCTGGCACATCAATTGTCCGACCGTTGATTTGGTCTTCCGGCTGCGCCTTGTAGCCATCTGGAAGAGGATTAAGTCCGACGCCATAAAGCCGGCTACCAGGATAGATTACGGCTCGGACCACTCCTTTATCGTCGGTCTTCGGAAAATCGTTTGTTGTCGTGTTGGATTGCACGAACCAGCGTTTACCGGGCTCTCGTTTGCCGGACCCATTCCACGGATAATTGTCATCCTTAAACCAAAAGTTGACGTCCGCGATTGGCTTGCCCGTCGCGAGATCCACGGCCTCGAGAATCAACACGCCTCCCAGATCAAGCTCGACGTCGAGCGATTGCTTGTCGTCGGTCGCGCGCACCACCAACTTGGACATGGTCTCTACGTAGTCGGTCTCTTTGGGCGGAATGGCAGAGAGCGTGTATTCATCCGGCGGCAACTTGAGCGTTACCTTGCCTTCCTTGTCGGCGTAACCCCGCGCGCGCGTGCCGACGCCTAATTGCTTGTACGCCGTCAACAGCGCGCCCGGCGCCGGCTCCCCGGTATCGGCAAAGCGGACGATGGCAGCGATCGTCCTGGTCCTCGCCATCGTCATGCTGATCGGCAATGGTAGGACTTTCTCTCCTTTGTGTTCCGCAGGAGTTGGCTCCGAAGTGGTGGCGTTGAAGGTGCGAGCCCCGAAGTCCGCATGCCTGGCCGAAATCGAGCACACGACGTTTGGCGGGACCGAGTCGAACGAGAATCGCCCATCAGCGTCGGTTGTGGCAGTCAGTTGATCTGGCATCAGCGATGACGCCTGTTGAATGGCTGCGAAGTCTCGAAACGATTCGTTGCGTTCCATGCCCGTGACGTCTGTATAGTCGCACGACTCGATTTTCAACTTCATGTCGGCAATAGGTTTGCCGCTTTCATCCACAAACCGGCCAGCAATCGGCTTGGGAGACGAAAATTGCAACTTAAGGACGATCCTCTCTCCCGGGAAAAAACCATGTTGCGGTTCCATCACCGTCGTTTTTCCGTCCGGCCCGATAAAACGCGGATCGACGAACATCGTTTTCATTCCCAACCATGCGAAGCCGCGTCCAGACGCCTTGCCGAATACCTGAAAGGTTCCCTCCTCGTATCCCTCGGGAGGCAAATTCGGGGCACGGATTCTTGTCAAGTTAATTGGCAAGCGGAAGTCACGGAAAACGTAGCGTCCCTCTTTGTCGGTCGTCGCTTGAGCGGTCTTTTTCTGGGGCGAGCCATTCGTAGCAACCAAAAAGATGGTCGCGCCCTCGATCGGCCACCCCTTGTGATCGACTGCCATTCCAGTAACTGTGATGGGCGTCTGAGTGGACTTGATCGCGGTACCGCTATCACTCTCAGCGGGCTTTGCCTTGGCTGGTTCCGCCAGCGCCGAAGCGGCCAGCGCGACGTTCAGTATGAGCGCAACTAAGACGGCTATGTTGGTGCCGAAATAGGAACATCGATTCATCGCAACTGCTCCTGTGGATGGTCCAAGCCTGCGACTCATTCTACCACAACAAAATGCAACTTGGGCCGACCAGCGCACGTGGCAAATTCATGGTCGGTGGCCGCCGCCGCGCCCGGCGCCCCGCCGCACTGCACGGCAGATGTTCACTCAACAGTCAGATAGACAAAGCTAGAGAGCAGTGTTGCCAAAAGCCCGAGGCAGCCGCCTTGGATCCATTCGCGGGTGGGCACGAATATGCCCGCGCCAATCAAGGTCCCTCCGGTGATCCAGGAAAGTCCACGAATAAAGCCAGAGGGCCCACGGAAGGTGTACAGGACCAGCGAAAGTCCCATCGCAATCACGGCGATCGCCACCATCAGGCGTTGCAGCGAGAATTGCACCGGTTGAGATTGCGCTTTCGGCCTATCCGTCCGGTCGGCATAGAGTGCGATAAAGTACGGGGAGAACGCCAGCAAAACGAAAAGAGCGAGGCAGACAAGTCCCGCAATAAAGTTCCCCATAGTGAATGCCCTCGACGCTGCAGCGGAGTGACCATACGCCACTCCCAACCAGATTCCAGTGTAGCGTTGCCTTGCGGTCATTGCTCGGCGGCCCTGATCCTTCGGGATCGCCCTCCAGTCTGCTTGCGGCACATCGTCCCACTCGATGGGATCCATCGCGCGACGAGCCCGTCGTTCGTTTCCTTCCGGCGCCCCCATTTGTTATCCTCAAGCATGCACAAGGGGCGTGAATTGTCTTGCCATTCGGTCGCGGCATGGATGCTCTCAAAGGTCAGCGGCGCAGTGAGCGGATGGCGCTAGTTCGTTCGCGCGACACGGGGCCAGAGCTGGCGTTTCGCCGGGCCATCTGGGCCGCCGGGTTTCGTTTTCGCGTTTGCGACGCTCGCCTGCCGGGCAAGCCGGATGTTGTCTTTGCCAGGCAGCGCGTGGCCGTGTTTATCGATGGCGATTTCTGGCATGGTGGACAGTGGCGCCGGCGAAAACTGAGTAGCCTCGACGATCAATTTCGCGAGGCCGAGAACGCCGGGTATTGGCGAACCAAGATTCGCCGCACGATTGAGCGCGATTTCCGCCGAACCTCGGCCATGCTCGACGCCGGCTGGACCGTATTGCGATTTTGGGAGTCGGACCTCGGCCGAAATCTGGAAAGGTGTGTCAAGATGACCGTTGCAGCCTTGAAGCAAGACGCGAAGCAAACGCCCAATTCGGCCGTGGCCCATCGCACCGTCGGCGAATTCTTTGCCGGCATCGGCCTGGTGCGCGTGGCGCTCGAAAGCCGGGGCTGGAACGTCGCGTTCGCCAACGATATCGATCCTAAAAAGGCGTCGATCTACGCCGACAATTTTGGCGACGATCACCTGGCGCTGGCTGACATCCACTCGCTCGACGCTATCGCGCTACCGGACTGCGCGCTGTTTACGGCGTCATTCCCTTGCAATGATCTCTCGGTCGCTGGGGGCCGCGCGGGGCTGGAAGGCAAATCATCGAGCGCGTTTTGGGGGCTGATTCGCATTCTCAAAGAGTTGGGCGAACGCCGGCCGCCGCTGGTGTTGCTCGAGAACGTCATCGGGTTTCTCAACTCGCACGAGGGGCGCGATTTTGAGACCGCGCTCGTCGCACTCAACAAGTTGGGTTACTGTTGCGACGCCATGGCGCTGAACGCGTCGTCGTTTGCGCCGCAAAGTCGCGCGCGTCTGTTCGTCATCGCCAAGCAACTGCGGTTGGCAGCGCCGTGTGGGATTGTGCCCCCCTGCGCGGTCCGGCCCCAGGCGCTCGCGGACTTCATCAATTCGCATCCGGATATCAATTGGGACATTCGCCGGCTCCCGGCGCCGCCTCAATCCGGCGTGCGGCTGCCGGAGATTCTGGAAGATCTGGCCGACGACGATCCGGCCTGGTGGAACAGCGAGCGGACTGAATACTTCATGAATCAGCTCAGCGATCGCCATCGCGCGCTGGCCGACGAAATGATCGCCGGCGCCACGCCAACATTTGCGACCGCGTTCCGTCGCGTTCGCAAAGGACGTTCGATGGCCGAGCTGCGTACCGATGGCATCGCCGGCTGTCTGCGCACGCCGCGCGGCGGCAGCGGTCGGCAGATCCTGTTCAAGGCCGGACTAGGACGCTATCAGGTTCGCTTGCTGACGGCCCGCGAATGCGCCCGGCTGCAAGGCGTGCCTGAGACGTTCAAGATCGACGTACCACTCAACCAGGCCCTATTCGGCTTCGGCGACGCCGTCTGCGTTCCGGTGATCGAATGGATTGTCGACAATTACCTGACGCCGGCGGCCAGTGAGTTATTGCGAGGGCGAGCGCTTGTCGAATAGGGCTATCGGGTCGCCTGCTGCGGCCATTTGAGGTCGGACGTTTTTAGCTGATGTAGAAACTCTGGAACCGTCACGTACAGTACGTCGCCCTTTGGCGAAAACTGCAGGTCACTAGCGTTCTCGAACGTGGGTTGGGTGGTGTTGATCAGACAACGGCCCGTGCGCAGGTCCCAGATGCTAAGCGATTTCGAGTCGAGCGTGGCCAGTGTAAAGCCATTGGGATGAAACGCGATTCCCCAATTGTCCGCGCGCACAGAATGCATGGTCAACGTCTGCAGGGGACGTAGTGTTTGCGCGTCCCAGATCCGAATCACGCTGTCCGTTTCGAATGTGGCGATCTGACTTTCGTCTTGCGAAATCGCCGCGTGCGTCAACGCCGCGGTGTGATCTTCCCAGCCGGCCGACACGCGGCCGGTTGCTAAGTCGATTCTCTGCATGGCGTTGCCCGCAATGATCAGTAGGGCTTGTCCATCGTCCGTCAGGTGGACATGCTTGACCCATGTGTTGGTCGTCCATTCTGCGACCTTTTCCCTTTTGTCCACGTCCCAAAGGCTGACGACGTTACTAGAACCGCCACATGCTAGCAGGGGTTTTGTGGGATGAAACGCCACGGTTGAGATGGGGTGATCGCTGACTTGAATGCCGATGGTGGGCCGCGATGCATCGACCATCCAAACCTTTACTTCGCCTGATTGTTGGCCGACGGCAACGCGGCGGTTATCGGGCGAGAAGCAAACGTCCAAGTTCTTGCCGATTTCGGTCGAATCGATCAGCGGCTTGAAGTCTTTCGTGCGCCAGACTCGCAAGGCGTTCGACGCAGCGCCGGCGATCAAGTCGCCGTCTTTCGACAGAACCATAGTTGCAACACCGGGTCGTCTTGCCACCGTCGATCGCTGGCGATCTGTCAGACGCCAGAGCTTGATCGTGCCATCCTCTCCTGCGGTGGCGACCAAATCGTCCCCTCTCCGCACGGCTGCATCGTAGACTCGACCTTGGTGACCGTGATAACGCTTCAGGCACCTACGGTTCTTGTAATTCCAGAGACTGAAACCTGCGTCTCCGCAAAGGGCGAGAATGCGCTCGTCTTGATGCAGGCCGACCAACTTACGGATCGTGAACGGGTCGGGCAGCTTGAAACGACTATCGACCTTTAGCCTGTCCAGAAAAATGCGATGCAAACCAAATCCGTCTGATTCACCAAAGAACAGGTCTGAGCCGTCCCGAGAGAACGCCAACCCCTGTGGCTTGGTAAGCTTTTGTTCCATCGCCAATTCGCCGGTGTCGACATTCCACAATCGTAGTAGGTCCATCTTGCCGCTGACTGCCAGCCATGCGCCGTCTGGCGAAAACACCGTGGTGTGAATCGAGAATTCCGTCGGGAAGCTGTGCCGCAATTGCCAGGTATCGGTTTCCCAGAGACGGATTACGTTGTCGTCCCCGGCCGCGGCCAGTAAGTCTCCGCGAGGCGAAAACGTCGCGCTGAACTGTTGCAATTCCGTGCCGGTAAACTCCTGACGAAGTGCTCCGGTTGCAATCTCCCAGATCCGCACCAGGCGATCGTCACCGGCCGACGCCAGTAATTTGCCATCCGGCGAAACGTCCAAGCTGTTGACGTCTCCTTGATGCCCGGCGATGGACCCAACTTGTTTGTGGGTCTCGACGTCCCAGATACGGATCAGTCCGTCCTCGCCACCGGAGAATATTCGCTGTCCATCGCCCGAGAACGCTACGGCGAAGACCTCACCTCGATGTCCTACGAACGTGGCGTATTCTGAGTGGAGCTGATCGCGCAGGTAACCCCAGGCGAACTCGCGATGGTCTTCCTGGCCGGGGCCCGGAATGCATTGTTCGAGGTACTCCGCTGCTTGCTCCGCGTGACCGACGTTCAGCGCATTGCTGGCCAGGCTCATGTTGCTGGCATAAAGCAGCGAATCCGTGCGGCGCTGCGCCACTCGCGTTTGATCGCGCTCGTGCGCCATGCGGACGGCGCTCCACGTGCTGAGCGTTACGATGGCAACGATCGACAATGCGCTGATGGCGACCAGGGCCGCGGTCGCGGGCCGGCGGCGACTCCATTTGACCAGTCGCTCGAGAGAATTCGCAGGTCGGGCGAGTGTCGGCTCGCCTGCCAGGTAGCGGCGCAAGTCTTCGCCCAGCTCACGCGCCGAAGGGTAGCGGAGCGCCGGATTCTTCTCCAGGCATTTTTTGCAAATCGCCACCAGGTCCGCCGGCGCTGACTGCGAGACGTACTTGGGCCACTGCGGCTCGTCCTCCACAACCTTGAGCAGCGTCTCGGCGTGCGTGCTGCCACTGTAGGGCGGACGGCGGCAAATCAGTTCGAACAGAATGGCGCCCAGACCGTAAACGTCGGTCGCCGGGCCAGCCGTCGGTTGGCCGGTCGCTTGTTCCGGCGACATGTAGGCCGCCGTTCCCAGGACTGCGCCTACTGCGGTTTCACCACCTTCATTTTCGAGAATCTTCGCCAGCCCAAAGTCGGTCAGCTTGGGGACGAACGGGAGCGCATGCGGAGTCCTGCGGACCGCTGTGCCAGGGTTCGCGTCGACCGAAGTCGATTTCGCAGGCGGATCCAGCATTACATTGCTGGGCTTGAGGTCCCGATGGTAGATGCCGCGCTGATGGGCGTGCTCAACGCCGTCTGCCAATTGGGCCACAATCGCCGCAGCCGTCTCAGCCGATGGTGGACTCGTTTGCTGTCGCAACCAATTGGCGAGTGTGGGGCCAGGACAGTAGGCCTGCGCCAGATAACAGAATGGACCGATTTCGTTCGCTTCGTAAATAGTCAGGACGTTAGGATGCCCCAGCGCCGCCGAGGCCCGCCCTTCGCGGACAAACCGCTCGCGCATCTCGGGCGTTAGCAGCATTTCGAAACGAGGAAGTTTCAGCGCCACTTCACGGCGCAACACCGGGTCTCGCGCTAGAAAGACAACGCCCTGCCCGCCGCGCCCGATTTCGCGCACGACTTCGAATCTTCCTAAGCGGGTGCCCGAAATATCGGTTGGATCAGCCGCGACGCGCCGACGGTCTTGATCCTCGTTCGTGCCCGAGACGTGGCTTACTCCCGAGTGCTGGGTTCCGTAGAGCAGCTCCAGGCAACTGCGCGCGGCGTTGAACCGGGCAAGTTCGTCGGCAGACAGCTCCGCCAATGTAGAGGGCGCCAGAACGGCCGCGCGGCCTTCGGACAGCGCCGCTTCGCATTCGATCAGCAGACCTGTCGCCTGCCCCAAGGGCTCTAGCGCCAGGTCTTTGTCGTCAGGCTCTGGCGGGAGGTGAATCATCGTCCAAGGCCTTTGCCATCAATGTTTGAAGCTGGTGAATGGCGCGGGCCAGCAATTTGCGGCTGGCTTCCGTGGTTCGCAAAGTTTGTTCGCCGATCTCTTCGAACGACAGTTGCTGACGGATTCGCAGATCGATCACTTGTCGATAATGGTCTGGCAGTAGCGCGAGTGCATTGGCGAGCCGCTGAGCTTCGTCGCGAGCGTTGACCACGGCGCTCGGCGATTCTCCCTGGTCTACCAATCCGATGAGTCCCTGCGCGCTGCTGTCGTGTGTAACAACACGTTGCTCGCGAGACAGATTGCGTTTGGCAGTTTGTGCGTAACGTTTGACGACGTTTCCCAGCTTGTTCTCCAGGATCCGCGTCAGCCAACGGAGCAGGTCTTCCTGAGTTGTGCCTTCGAAACGATCGAAGATACGTTGTGCTTCCAAAAATGTTTCTTGTACGACGTCTGACGCGCCAATCTTTGCGCGCAGGCAATCCCCGATCGCCGAATTGGCGACTAACAACAAATAGTTACGACAGTCGGCCAGGACCGCTCCCAGCGCCTCATTCGAACCCGCGCGAGCCCGCAGGATCTCGGGATCCCCTGCGGCGCACGACGGGCAGTGATCGCCGGCGTCTCCAAGCGCGACGCGCCTGGTCTCGGGTGGCCCAATTCCCGACGGCCCTGCCTGCGATTGCACGGGGCGCGAGCGGTCAAGATCGCGGCCCATACCAGGAATCTCCAAAAAACATCGCAGCGGACGAAAAAAAGGCGAAATGACACCTTACTCGCAGACTAGCCTGCCACAGAGTGGGGGTCAAACGATGAGGCGGTCTTTCGGTGTCGCGACTATCCCGCATCGCATTGGCGAGGCGTGTTGCCAATGAATATGGCGTTTCCGCAAAGTCCGCTGTGCCTTTGGGAGCGTCGCACGCCTAAAAACAGACTTCGCGCAACCGTTCTCGGATGTCGGTCGACCAGTCGGCCGTAACCCAGGCTGGTAGCCGAGGTAGCGCAACGAATTGCAAACAGATCTGATCGCCTTGCGCCCCGACACGCCAAATCACTTCGGGGACGTCTGGTAATTCAAGGCCTACACGGATTTCGTTGTACACCGCTGGCGGTTCACAACAGGTCCACTCTGCTCCGCCTTCGATAATGTCGCGAGAGAGCGCGAGCATCTTTCGGCCCATGTCGTCGAAAGTGGAGTCAGGATCGCGATACAAACCATCGCGCGGGTCTGGGATTGATTGCAATTGTAATTCAGCGCGAATCTCTCGACTGTTAAGCACCGGAAGAAAGGTCGAGCCATGCCCTATTACTTTCAGGTACTCGGACACGTCAAAACAGAGCGCCTCACCAGGCGCAAATTCTCGGCAGCTAAGCTCAATCGCAGCGTCGCCGAGCCAGACGATACTCTTTCCCGCCCGTCGCACGATCGTGTTCAGCAGTCCGCAGTTCCCACAAATCGTGCATTCGCCTAACTTGATATGGCCGTCACTAGCGCAGAAAGGACGGGCCTCGGGCCAGCGCGCCACGCCGTTGATCGAAACACGCCAAAAGGGCATGGGGAAGCCGCCTTCCAATTCCAGGGTGTATTCCTCCCACGCCAAGCGGTTGGGTTCGTTCGAGGACATCTGGGGCGACTTTAAGTGCATATCCTGAATGACAGCGTGTCATCCTAACTTGTTCGCGTCGAATCGACCGCCGTAATACGCCCCTTGACCCTGCCGCTGGGTCCTTTAGACTGGTTCGTTTGGATGGGCCTTCGCGCGCGTGGCGGTCTGGCTGCGCCGCGGCTGAATGTCTGTGAGCCCGTCCCCTCCCTATCGTGCTTTTCAGAGGTCGCTTTACGTGCCTGGACTATGCGTGATCGGTCTGCAGTGGGGTGACGAGGCCAAGGGCAAGATCGTCGACCTGCTCACAGGCTCCGGTGATATTGTCGTCCGCTATCAAGGCGGGGCTAACGCCGGCCATACCGTCGTCACCGGTGGCCAGACCTACAAGCTCTCGCTCATCCCCAGCGGCATCCTCCGGCCTGACGTGCAGTGCGTCGTCACGGGTGGCGTGGTCCTCAATCCGCCCAGCATGTTGGGCGAGATCGAAGGGCTGACCGCGCGGGGCGTCAAAGTCACTGACAACCTGATCATCAGCGATCGGGCGCATGTGATCTTTCCGTGGCACTTCGAAGAAGACCGCCTGACCGAGGGGCGCGGCGCCGCCGGCGGCGAAGCCATTGGCACCACCATGCGCGGGATTGGCCCCTGCTACAAAGATAAGGTCGGCCGCGCCAACGCCATCCGCCTGGGCGACATCTATCGCGATGGCTTTCAGCAAAAAGTCGCGCACGTCTGCGCCCACAAAAACCTGTTGATCAAAGCCCTGACCGGCGCCGACCATCAACCGCTCGATCCGCAGAAGATCTTTGAAGAATACAAAGGCTACGCCGAACGGCTGAAGCCGCACGTCGCTGATACCACGTCGTTGCTACTCGACGCGCTCGAAGCCGGCCGCCGGGTGTTGTTCGAAGGCGCCCAAGGCGCGCTGTTGGACATCGACCACGGCACCTTCCCGTATGTCACCAGCAGCAACAGTTCAGGGGTCGGTATCGCCAGCGGCTCGGGCGTTCCCGGCAAGTACCTGCAAAAAATGATCGGCGTGGTCAAAGCCTACAGCACGCGTGTCGGCGGCGGGCCTTTCCCGACCGAGCAAGACAACGACGTCGGCCAGCACCTCCGCGATCGCGGCAACGAGTACGGCACCGTCACGCGTCGGCCGCGCCGGTGTGGCTGGTTCGATGCTGTCGCCGCTCGCTACACCGCGCGGCTCAGTGGTGTCGATACCGTGGCCGTGATGTTGCTCGATGTCTTGAGCGAGCTGCCGGAAATCAAAGTTTGCACGGCCTACGAAATTAACGGCAAGCGCACGACGGTCTTCCCCAGCCACGTGGACGATCTCCGCATGGCGCGCCCCGTCTACGAGACACTGCCCGGCTGGCAGCAGGATATTTGCGGAGTGCGCGAGATTGCCGATCTGCCGGCCAACGCCCGCGCGTATCTCAAGCGGTTGGGCGAGATCATTGGGTCGCCCGTGGCGATCGCCTCGGTCGGGCCTGATCGAGATCAAACGATGTTCGCTGACAAATCAGTCCGCGCTCCGGCGCTGGCGGGTTGAGGACGACGTGACGGATTCGCTCACCAAGCCGGTGTCGCCGGCCAAGTCGGCCCTCTCGCTGGACGACATCCCCGTCGAGCGGCGGCCGCAGCATATCGCCGTGATCATGGACGGCAACGGCCGCTGGGCACAGCGCCGCGGGCTACCGCGGATCGAAGGGCACCGCCAGGGAGTCGCCTCGGTTCGCCGGATTACGGAAGAAGCCGCGCGGCTCGATCTCGGCCAGCTTACGCTCTACTGCCTGTCGAGCGAGAATTGGAAACGCCCGCAGGCTGAGCTCGATTTTCTGATGCACTTGCTCGAGCAGTACCTGATCGAAGAGCGCACGGTGTTGCTCGACGAAAAGATCCGGTTACGGGTGATCGGCAGTCGCGAAGGAATACCCGACAGCGTGCTGCGCGAGATGGATAAGACCATCGAGATGACCAGCGCCGCGCCGGGTATGACACTCTGCCTGGCGGTCAACTACGGCAGCCGGGCCGAGATTGCCAACTCGATGCGCGCGATCGCGCAGGAAGTTTCGCATGGCACACTCGCGCCGCAGGATGTGACGGAAGAGTTGATTGCCGATCGTCTCTATACGGCCGGCATGCCTGATCCCGATCTGATGATCCGCACCGCCGGCGAAATGCGTGTCAGCAACTTTTTGCTGTGGCAAATCAGCTACGCCGAGTTGTGGGTGACGGATCAGTGCTGGCCCGAATTCGCCGAGGCGGATCTACACGCGGCGATCCGAAATTTTGCCGCGCGCGACCGGCGGTATGGCGGGCTGAACGCTTAGCGAAGGTTGAACACGCGCGGCTTGGGTGATCAGACGGGCAATGAGCCCAAGCCATCGAGCGGTTCATCGAGTACCGGCAGTGGATCGACGCTTATGCGACGCCATTTCCTTGCGGCGATACGCTCGGCAATGTCGTGAGTGACGACGAACCCTAGAAGGTCGCTCTCATAAATCGCGGCGTCTGTGGGTGGCGCGGGATACAGATATTGCTTTCCCATCGCGGAGTATAAAACGCGGCCGCAGCCAGCACAGACGCGGTAGCGCGCCTCCCTGGACCCACGCAGTATCAGATGCCGGCGGCCTCGCGCACTGACCCAGTCATTGAGCAACTTTCCTCCGCGGCCATAAACGCGCCCGATGTATAAGTCACGCTCGATGTTGTCGGCGCCAAGCAGGTCGAGCAGTTCTTGGTGCAAGACGGTGATGCCGCCGAACATGACAAAGTTCAAAGGTTTATCACGAGGCGCGGGATCCTGCAAATAAACATCGACCGCCTCGGTACCAGGTTTCGCGTGTGGGCCATCAGAACAGGCCCAAGTAAGTCTCGCCTTGTCGCGCGCGTCGTGCGTCATGCTACACGCATTCATGGTGCTTGAGCGAAGACTAAAATAGTCAGTGAATTCGTTCATGGGAAATACGTGAATTCGTCGTTCATGAGATTCTTGATAACAATATCGCCAATGTTCGTGCCGTGCTTCTTGTCGATTGTACCCGAGGCTTTAAGGACGGCGTTGAAAGCTTCCGACTGAGATCGGGGATTCCCCGAGAGATGGCGATACCATGCGGCAGTGCTTCCGCTCTTCGACCCGACGGTGAGAGTGAATCCAGCCTTCTTCAGTTCCTTCCGCAATTCTGCGTGATACTCGACGTGCACGTCCCGTGGAATTCTAGCTGTGAACTGATCAATGTCGCCGCCTAAGAATTTCGGCAGCGGGTGATGATTGTCGAACGAGGTGTTGACAAAGCGGTTAACGATTCCTGCAGCTTCTTCTTTCGTTTTTGCCGTGAGCAGCCTGCCTTGCAAGAGCGCTTGTTGATCGGGATGGAGCTTTTGAATTCGCTGAATCACCTTGAGGGGCAAAGCCGCGATCAGTTTATCGCCGGCCTTGATAGCCACAGTGCCGGTCCACTCAACGCCGGCCTTGCCAATCTTCCCTAACGGCAGCATGAACGCCGCGCCAAGAGCAGCGCCTAGATAATCGCCGTGCTCGATGTCCCACGCCGCGACGGCCACGCCGCTACCCGGCGCTAAGCCCGCAATCGCCTTATAGTAAGTGCCCGCGAGCGCGGCGACTGTTTTCATGCCGCTTTTGAAGCGCTCCCACTGGAGATGAGACATCAACTCGGGCGTTTTCGAATCTCGCGCCCAAGTAGCGGCAATGCGGTGAGCCAGATCATTTTCGGCTAGCTGACCGAGAACGTACTGGGCGACCTGCGCGTCATTCCATTCTCTTGGTATTTCGAAGTGGATGGTGGTAGGACCGAACGATGGATCGGAAGGGTCGGAGCGCCAACCAACCGCGGGCCCGTGCTCACCCGCGCGCACCGTCGTCGTTGGTTCTTTGCTCCCGCCGGAAGTCTGGGTGAGCGTGATCCGCTGCTTGATGAATGGGAGCCATCCGGGCGCCACGGCGCGCATGACACCCAGAAATTGATCGCCGCTCCAGTTATCACCCGATCTTGATCGAATATTGTTGTATGAACGTCGCTCAATCGGACTATCGGGAATCGTCGAAGATTGACTAGTTGAAGCATTTCTGGCGCGCGAGGGTCCACCCGCTGTGCCGCCACTTGAGGCGAACCACCCAGCGTTCGGCGCGGCGCCACGGCGAGGATGTTTTGAAGGATCCCATTCGGCTTCGTTAAGAGACGATTGATCACGACGAAGTGGGTTGCGGCGTTCGGGCGATTCAATCCCGTAAAAGTTTCCTCGCCCCACTTTGCCATACTTCTCGTCGCATCTTGTCAAAGCAGAGGCCGTAAACTCCAGTACTTCTTGGTGTCGCCGCTCTCGTGAGTCTATAGCGCGCAGTCGCCGCAGTTCGTCATCGTGACGCGTCGACAAACGAGCGAGCCACACCAACTCTGCGCTGCATCGGGTTGAATCGAGAATGCCCGACGCGATATTCGGCCCGGGGCGGCACTGAATCGCTTGCGCGAAAGTCCGACTTTCGATGGGCGGCTCGGGTTGTACTGCTCGGCCGATAGGTCGCTTGCGAAAACTGTTGTGCATGAGAAACTTGCCCCCAGTAATGGTCTGTTTGACTCCACAGTTGCGCACAAATCAAAAAGCCCACTGCCGAGCAGTACCATGAAATGGCGACATCCTCGGCAATGGGCTCCGTTGGATACCTAAATGTTTTGAATTCAGGCTCTTTGCGATACCCGGACTGTTTACGCCATAACACTGTTGATGGCATGAAACAGGCCTAGTCTATTTGGGGGCTCGCGGACTTTTGCACAGTTTCCGATGACCGCATGCGTAAGCTACGCGTCGGCCGGAATGAGCCGCCCAAATCGGCCGGCGATACTAGCCGAACCGCTGGCCTAGTTTCAAGGATCGATGATAGAAAGTTCGCGCTTTTGACTACTAAACATTGGTCCAACTAGAGGGCGTCACGGTTGGTTTATCCAACTGTGTTCAATGCAGAGACCGGAGCACATCTCGTAATTGCTGGAAAGCCAGCAGTCCTGATGCGGGTGTGGTAAATCGTCGGCTGGCTTCTCGCCGTTTACCGTCCTCCATTCCTGGTGGACGCCGCCCCCTCTGCGAGGCGTGAAAGTAGCACTGCTAGCGGCGTCAAGCTGAACGTAGTTTGCCAGGTCGGTGGCGGATTCGTTACAGATTCTCAGGGCGGCCGTTTTTTTTGGCGCGCGGCGAGGCAAACGCCGATCTAGCGGAATGTGGACTGATGCGCTGCCGCGGTTGGGCGATGTTCTTTCGCCCCACTCGGCCTCGCGTGTCAGCTACCTCACTTCGCCTGCTCCTAGTCCCCGGCGTTTCGCCAAGTATGCCCATGGGTCGACCTTCCCAGACAAAGATCTGGCCGTTCGTGGTCGTGGTGTCACTGTTGTTTTTGCTGTGCCTGACGGCGCCGTGGGAGCGAGAGTGGTTCAACTTCCGCGGCGGTTTGCAGAGACCAGGCCGGACGGCGCCGCGCGCCGCGCCGGAGGATATCGTCAGTGACGTCGGAACCGACGCGTTGGCCGAAGAGAACTGCGAGGAAGCAGCCGACGCCGTAGCGGCCAGCGCAGACGAGCCCGGCGTGGAACAGCCCGAAGCCGCCGCGGTGGAACCGTTCGTCGCGAATCCGCAACCGCTGACGATGGACGAGCCGGCCACTAGCGCGCCGGTTCAAGCGGCGCAACCAGCCGTAACGCCAGAGACGACGGTAAGCCGCGAACCAATGGTTGCGCCCGAGCCGACCTTGGCGCCGGTGAAACCGCGGCTGGCGGACACTTCGCAAATTGAAATCAAGACGCCGGAATCCCAGCCGGTCGACGTCGCCGAAGCGACGCCTCCACTGGCCGAATCGTCGGCGCCGCCTGCCGCGTCACTTCCCACCGGTCCACGTTGGCCGCTGCCGGATGAGCTGCTGCGACGCTTGGATCGCCTGGCCTGCGAGTGCGATTGCAGCGAATGGGCAATCCGCGCCGGCAGTTTGATTGCGGACCTGGTCAACAACACCGCGCCGGGCGATGATCGCTCAGTGCAATTACTCGTTGCGCTACGATCTTTGGCAACCGAGATCGACGCCCTGCTCCCTAGTGTCGAACAGCGCGACGTTTCGATTGAACTGCTGCGCGTGCGTCATGCACTGCTGCGTCGATTAGACGTTTGGGCCTTGACGCCTGAGTTGATCGCGCTCGGCCAGCAAACCGACGTGCCGAGCAAGGCCGAAATTGTCCGTCTGGCGAAAGCCGTCGGCGGCGTGGAAGCGTTAACGCAACTCGGCGGGGCCGAAGGTGTGCAATGGCACGCCTATCTCGCGCTCGATGACCTCCGAAAAATCACAGCCGACGTCACGGGCGATTCCATCGACACGTCGCGCCGTGTCGCGCGTCTGGTGCTCGACCGGATTGGCCGCGCAGACCTGACGCCGTCGCAGCGGCAATTCGTAAATGACGGGCCGGTGTCGGCATTGGCCAAATCGCTGCGTCCCTGGACGCGCGATCCCTTCGACGCGGTGCGGCTGTTCGAGAATATCGAGCGCTTCGAGGCGACGATGAAGGCCAGCGACGCCCGCCTGGTGGCCGAGCAAGCGGCCGACGTCGACGTCGCCATTAGCACGCTGGCCGAGCGGCTGGAAGTAAACTATCGCAACGCCAACGTACGCCTGGTGCTGACAGACAAACTGGTGCGGCGCCTGCTGCCGAGCGTGCAAACCACGACCGATACGGTACGCGATCAAGTGCTGGGTCTGCCAACGCGCGGCGTCAGCACGACCGAAACCAAGGTCGACGTGAAGCTGGTTCCGCACGCGCATCGGCTGCGATTCGCACTGGAAGCAACCGGCAAGATTTTCGCCAACACGCAATCGTCGGCTACGGCCGTGACGCTGCACACGCGCAGCGACTCAACGTTCATGGCCCGCAAGTTATTGGACTTTGACTTGCATGGCATCCGCGCTTGGCCCGCCGAGAGCGACTGCCTCGAGGCGAACACGCGCTTGCGCGGCATCGATACCGACCTCGACAGCGTGCCGCTGGCCGGGTCTTGGTTGCAGAGTTTCGCCCGGTCGAAGCACGAAGAATCGCAAGCCGAAGTACGCAACCTGTTGCGACACAAGGTCGAAACGCAAGCTCGCCAGAAGATGGACGAGGCGACCGATCCGCGGATCGCCAACGTCAATCAACAATTGCAAGATCGACTGATGGCGCCCCTTAATCAACTAGGGCTGGATCCTCACGTAATCAGCGCGGACACCACCGTGGACCGCATGACGCTGCGGCTCAGGCTGGCCGGCGACGAACAGTTGGCCGGGCATACGCCACGCCCACGAGCGCCTGGTGATAGCCTCGCCAGTTTGCAAATCCATCAATCGATCTTCAACAACGGCAGCGAGCAGCTAGGTCTGAACGGTCGCACGTTCACGTTGCCGGAGCTGCGCGAGCACGTCATCAAGACGCTCAATCTGAAAAACAGCCCATTCATGAACGCGGTCGATAAGGACGTGCAGGTCACATTCGCCAAAGAGAACGCGATCCTCGTTCGCTGCGAGAACGGGCGAATGGAATTGAGCCTGGCCGTGGCGAAGTTGTCGAACCCTGGCAACGCCTGGAGGAACTTCGTCGTGAAGGTCTACTACCGACCGATCGTCTCAGGTCTTTCGGCCCGCCTGGTCCGCGACGGAACGGTGCAACTCGTCGGCCAACAAAAACTCAGCACGCGGTCGACGATCGCCCTGCATGGGATTTTCAACAAGGCCTTCGCGCGCGATCGCGAAATGCTGCTGGTCTCGCCGACCTGGAGCACCGACGAACGGACGAAAGACCTGTACTTCTCGCAGTTCGTCATCCAAGACGGCTGGATCGCCGTGGCGATCTCTGAGCCAAAGCAAAACATCGCCCGCCGCCCGGCGACGGCGCGATAGTTTGCTCGCAGCGAATTGCCCGCAAGCTGCGCGCATCAGCCGCGAATCAATCGACGATCTCTGCGCCTCTGTGTTTCAATCTCTTCGCCCGCGCAAAGGGAAAGGGATGAACCGCCGAGGAGCCGAGGCGCAGAGAAGAATTGAATCAGGCGAACGACGGTGGCCGTTCCGTGCGCGATTGTCAAGGAAAGCAAGAGGATCTTGCCGCAGAGAGCACTGAGGAAGAGGGGGGCGATTCCAATTGTTTTGCCCGGCGCACGTTGTTCCGAACTCTCTGTGTCCTCGGTGTTCTCGGCGGCAAAAGGCATTTCCGTGACCTTTCGGCTAACTCTGCCGACTCTCAGAAAGGTCGATCAGCTTGGTGTACAATGGCCGATTGATGCGTTTTGCGGCGTCGTAGGTTTGGACGAAGTCAGCCATGAGTGAACTTGTTCGTTGGTCGATCGCCATCACGCTGGTGTTGCTCGCGCCGGTTGTGCCCTTCTTATTGTTTGGCGATTGGGCCGAAGCGCGGATTACGCAGTGGCTTGATGAGTCGCTATCGACCGAGGCCACGGCCGGAATCGTCGTCGGCGTGCTGACGAGTGACATTCTGCTGCCGGTGCCGTCGAGCTTTGTCAGCACGTTGGCTGGCTCTCGTTTGGGCGTGGCGTTTGGCGCCGCTGCCGTCTGGATTGGCATGACCGCCGGGTGCTGCATTGGGTTTGCGCTGGCCCGCTGGTTGGGGCGTCCCTTGGCGATGCGGTTCAGCTCTGCGGCAGACCTGCAGCGGATGGAGGCGCTGGCCCAGCGCGGGGGCCCGTTGATCCTGGCGCTAACACGACCGCTGCCGGTGCTGGCCGAGGCGAGCGTGCTGCTGGTCGGCGCGATCGGGCTTACCTGGCGGCAGTTCCTGCCCGTCGTCTGTCTCGCGAACCTGGGACTGGCCACGGCCTACGCGGCGCTGGGATACTGGGCCCATGAGCAAGGCGCCTTGCCGGTGGCGCTGGCCGCCTCGATCATTGTGCCAGTGCTGGCCACGTTTGCTGCGCGGCGCTGGTTGCCTGCCAAGCAGACTGCCGTCGCGGATTAATCCGCCATTGTCGCGCAGCCCAGCACACGCATTTTCCATCTTTATTTTTCATGCAGTGAGACCGAATGGTTACTTCACTCCACGGCCCGTTCTCGACCGACGAAATCCTCGGCGATCCGTCCACGAAGCTTGAAGTCAAAACAAACGCCGCCGGCCCGGTGGGTTCGCTGCCGCTGACGGCCGAGATGCTCCGCGAATCGCCGTCAGGCGATATGTTCGGCCTGTCGCAAAACGCCGGCATGGGCTGGCCGATTGATCAGATGCTCGGCCCGCAATTCGTGCTACTCAGTACGCAAGGCGGCGTCCGCGCCGACGACGGCACGCCGATCGCGCTTGGCTATCACACCGGGCATTGGGAAGTCGGGCTGCTCGTCGCCGCGGCGGCGCGCGAACTGAAGGCGGCTGGTGGCGTTCCGTTCGCCGGCATTTGTTCTGATCCGTGCGATGGCCGCACGCAAGGGACGACCGGCATGTTCGATAGCCTGCCTTATCGCAATGACGCCGCGACGCTGTTTCGTCGATTGATTCGCTCACTGCCGACGCGCAAAGGTGTGCTGGGTGTGGCGACTTGCGACAAAGGCCTACCGGCGATGATGATGGCGCTGGCCGGCTCGTCGGACATGCCCTGCGTGCTGGTTCCCGGCGGCGTGACTTTGCCAGCTACTGAGGGGGAAGACGCCGGCAAAGTGCAATCGATCGGCGCCCGCTTTTCGCATGACGAAATCTCGCTCGAAGACGCGGCGCTGCTGGCCTGTCGAGCCTGCGCGTCGCCTGGTGGCGGGTGCCAGTTTCTGGGGACCGCGGCCACGTCGCAGGTCGTCGGCGAAGCGCTCGGGATGGCGCTACCCCATTCGGCGCTCGCGCCGTCGGGTCAACCGATTTGGCTCGATATGGCCAAGCGAAGCGCTCGCGCGCTGTGGAACATGCACGCCCGCGGGATCAAGTTGCGCGATGTGCTGACCGACGCCGCGATCCGTAATGCGATGGTCGTGCACGCGGCTTTTGGCGGTTCAACGAACTTGCTGCTGCACATTCCGGCGATTGCGCACGCGGCCGGATTGCGCCGCCCCACGGTCGAAGACTGGCAAGCCGTGAATAAGCAAGTGCCGCGCTTGGTCGACGCGCTCCCCAATGGTCCTGTGGGACATCCGACCGTGCAGGTTTTTCTGGCTGGCGGCGTGCCCGAGGTGATGCTCCACCTGCGCGAACTGGGATTGTTGGACCTGACCGTGCGCACAGTCTCCGGCCTGAGCTTGGGCGAAGTGCTCGATTGGTGGCAGTCGAGCGAGCGACGTCAGGTGCTACGCGCTGCGCTTACAAAGAGCGACGGAGTTGACCCTGACAATGTGATCATGTCGCCCGAGCGCGCGCGGGAGCGCGGCCTGACGAGCACGGTTTGTTTTCCACGCGGGAACCTGGCGCCCGAGGGATCGGTCGTCAAAAGCACGGCGATCGACAAGCGAACCGTTGGCGCCGATGGCGTTTATCGCAAGCTTGGGCCCGCGCGGGTTTTCGTGCGCGAAGTCGACGCGATGGCCGCGATCAAAGGCCGTAGCGATTCGCCGATTCGAGCTGGCGATGTGCTGGTGCTGGCCGGCCGCGGCCCTGCCGGAAGTGGCATGGAAGAGATCTACCAGATCACGGCCGGGCTAAAGCATCTCTCGTGGGGGCACGAAGTGACGGTGCTGACCGACGCCCGATTCTCCGGCGTTAGCACCGGGGCCTGCATCGGCCACATCGGGCCTGAGGCGCTGGCCGGCGGGCCGCTCGGAAAACTCCGCGACGGCGACCTGGTTGAAGTCGCAATCGATTGCCGCAACCTGGTCGGCTCGATCAATTTTGTCGGGACGCCGGAGCGACGGCTTTCGCACGAGGCTGGAGCCGCCGAACTAGCAGCACGACCGCCGCATGCAGGACTGGCGCCGGACAAGGCGTTACCGAATGACACGCGACTGTGGGCGGCGCTGCAATCAGCCAGCGGCGGAGCGTGGGGCGGCTGTGTTTACGATGTGGAGCGGATTGTGGAGTTGCTGGAACGGGGATTGAAGTCCATGTAAGCTCGACTCGCGCCATGCCCACTTTTACGTGGGCATGCGGATAGCCGTAGGGTACGCACTCCGTGCGTACCACGCAGCGCGCAACAGGCGTCAAGATGGTACGCACGGAGTGCGTACCCTACGAAGAACCCTCGCTGGCGCTTCGGGCTGGTGTTGCGTGTTACTTCTGCGCTGCGCGTTCTTCTTCGGCTTCGAGGGCGGCGATCTTTTCCACTCGTCGGGCGTGGCGGCCGCCTTCGAATTCGGTGCGGAGCCAGATTTCGACCATGCGGTCAATCAACCGCTCGCCCAGCATGTCGGCCGAGAGGCAGAGGACGTTCAGATCGTTGTGCCGGCGGCTCATTTCGGCCGAGAGGTCGTCATGGCACGGCGCGGCGCGGACGCCTGGGACTTTGTTGGCGGCGATGCACATGCCGATGCCGGTGCCGCAGATCAAGATCCCGCGGTCGACGTCACCGTTATGCACATGGCGTGCGACGATGGCCGCGACGTCGGGATAGTCGACGCTGTTGCAATCGTGCGTGCCGCAGTCGACGGCCTCGTGCTCCATCTTCTTGAGCAACTGCAGGACGTTCTCTTTAACGGTAAAACCGCGGTGGTCGCTACCTACGGCAATTCGCATGGTTCTCTCTCCCGCCGTCTTCGAGCCACAACGTCCAACGTGGACGTCGCACGGACTCGTTGACGCTGATGCAATTTTGGCTGTCTGGGGAAAAATGCCTTCGTGGCATTTCTCCCCGTCGCCAGGCTCGCAGCCTAGCTGCTTACGGCTCCCAAAATAGCGACTTGCATCGCCATTTTGTGGATCGCATCGTGCGATCCGCGCAGTCCGGTGAATCCTTCCCGGACTGCTAAATTTCAATTTCCTTGACCCACTCCAGCAGATCGCCCTTGATCTGCTGTGCGCAGCGCTCGTAAAGCTCTGGCGGCCCTCCGATCGGGTCGTTCACGTCGATGCCGTCTCGCGACACCAGACGCACCCGGTCGGAAACTTCGGGCCACTCATTCAAGATAGCTTGCCGATGGGACCTGGTCATGGGAAGGATCAAGTCGGCGTGGCGAATCAATTGATCCGTCAGGGGTTGGCTCTCGTGGCCGGCCAGGTCGATCCCCTGCTTGTTCAGCACGACAACGGCCTCGGCGCTCGCGCGGCCTCCCATCGACGCCGAAAGTCCGGCCGACATGACCACCATCCCACGGTCCGCCAGCTCGGCCGGCGTGCAGCCAATTTTCTCGGCCATCGCGCTACGGAACAGCGCCTCGGCCATTGGGCTGCGGCAGGTATTTCCGGTGCAGACAAACAGCACCATCATGCTGGCCAATCGCTTCAAAGTTTGCTCCGAGACAACCCCGGCGCGGAGGACTTCGAATCGATCGTCATAAACGCGCACCACGCTCGAAGGCTGCGCATAGCGCGAGCGGCCACCGTCGAGCACGACCTGCACGTCGTCTTCCATGGCCTGGACTACTTCTTGCGCGGTCACAGACTCTGGCTGCCCCGCTCGATTGGCGCTTGTGAGCAGCACCGGTCCGGCCAATAGTCGCAGCACGTCGTGAATGGCCGGATGGGCCGGCACGCGGAAACCGATGGTTCCCTTCGGTGACACCGCCTTGCGCGCGATTGGTGGCAACTGCGTCAGCAAGCTCTGCGGATGATGATCTTCGAGCACCAGCGTCACCGGGCCAGGCCAGCAGCGGCGTGCCAGACGGCGCCCCAGGGGGCCCAGTCCCGGAACGTAGTCCATGGCTTCGTCCGCGCAGCGCACGGCGAGGGCCAACGGCCGGTTGGGATCTCGATCCTTTGTTTTCAGCAATCGCTCGACAGCCGGCTCACACAACGCAGAAACGGCCAGCCCGTACACCGTCTCGGTCGGAAACGCCACGACCTTCCCCTCGGCGAGGGCCTGCACCGCGCGATGGATCATATCGCGCGAATCGTCCGTGCTGGCAAGATCGAGCACAACCGGTGGCATAGTCTGTAAGTGCTCAGGATCAAAAGGTGATAGGACCGAACCGACGCCAAAAGCTCGCGAGACTGCACTCGCGCAAATACTTTGTGAACGAATCAATCGCAACGAAAGCGCGAGTACGACAGGAACGCCAAACGCCCCAGCCGGCAGCCGCACGGCGCCGCTGGGCTTTGACAGCGTCTCAGGTTAGTCTATGAGTGGTTGCAATCCACGGTCAAGGGGCGGCGCCATGCCCGCGTTCGACCAACTCGCATTAGGCGTTCTAGGGAAAACGGGGCAAGTTCGCCGCCGCGGCCAAGCTGCGCCGAGCCTATTTCTCTCGGCAGTGCTATTCGCCTGCCTGGCGGCTGCCGGCTGTAGCGAACCGGGCCCCAGTATCGGCAAACTCGATGTCATCTGGGGGCGCCGCGGGATCTCTGACGGCCGGCTGCAAAAGCCGCGGTCGATTGCCATCGACGAATCAGACCAGATCTACATTGTCGACATGACGGCCCGGATTCAGGTCTTTACGCCAGATGGCGAGTTCCTCCGCTCCTGGCAGACCCCGGTCCACACCAACGGCCGGCCGACCGGGCTGGCGATCGACCGGCACGGAAATGTCGTCGTTTCGGACACGCACTATTACCAGGTGCTGATTTATTCGCCTGAAGGGAAGTTGCTCGACTGGATCGGCGGGACGCAAGGAACGGAATTGGGCCAGTTTGCCTGGGTGACAGACTGCGTCGAAGATTCGCAAGGAAACCGCTACATTTCCGAATACGGCGAGTGTGACCGAATCCAAAAGGTCTCAGCCGACAAAACGTTTCTGAAAGAATGGGGAGGGCACGGCTCGGAACCAGGGCAATTCATCCGCCCCCAGGGGATGAGCATCGACGAGAACGACAACCTGTGGGTTACCGACGCCTGCAACCATCGGATTCAGGTTTTTGACTCCGAGGGCAAGCTGATCAAGATCTGGGGCGAGGCCGGGAGCGAGCCAGGAAAGCTTTATTATCCCTACGATATGGTTCTCGACGACCAGCAGAACGTCTACATTTGCGAATACGGAAATCACCGCGTGCAGAAGTTCACGCGCGACGGCAAGTCATTGGGATGTTGGGGACACGAGGGACGCGAGCCGGGCGAACTGCACAACCCCTGGGGGTTGGTGCGCGACAAACGTGGGCGGATCTTTGTGCTCGACACGAATAACCATCGAGTCCAACGGGTGTTGATGTAGCAGAATGAGTTCTTGTTTCCGTCTTGTGGGTGCCACTGCTGGCTCGTCCAGCAGTGCGAATCGACGGAAGACACTGCTAGGCAAGCTAGCAGTGGCACCCGGGCAGAACAGTCGTGGCTCGCGCGATTCCGAAGTCGCGCTGCTCGCGTCGACTTGAGACGGATCTGAACGATGCACTCATACGGAATCCGTTTCGACTCGCCAGCCTATCTATGGCTGCTGCTGTTGGTCCCACCGCTGTGGTGGTTGGGTTACCGCAGCCTGTCGGCGCTCGGTCGCTGGCGGCAGGTTTTTGTGTGCACGCTGCGGAGCCTGGTGCTGCTGCTGTTGGTGTTGGCGGCGGCCGAGATGGAGTTCGTCCGCAGCAACGATCGCGTCGCGGTTGTTTATCTGCTCGATCAGTCGTTGAGCGTGCCGGGCGCGGACCGCGCGGCGATGATCTCCTACGTCAACACGGTCATCCCCGAGCAACGCAAACCGCAAGACCTGGTCGGCGCAATCGTCTTCGGGCGTGAGCCGGCCATTGAAGTACCGCCCTACGACGACAACGTCGCGGTGCCAAAGAATATCGAAAGCCAGTTCGGGCCGGACTACACCGACATCGCCGCGGCAATCAAGCTGGCCCAGGCCGCCTTTCCGCATGACGCCGCCAAGCGGATCGTGCTGATTTCTGATGGCAACCAGAATATTGGCGACGCGCTCGAAGAAGCCCGCGCCGCGAGCGAAGCCGGTATCAGCATTGACGTGCTGCCGATCCGCTACGGCGAGCGGAGCGAGGTCATTGTCGAAAAAGTCGCGGTCCCGCCGGACATTCGCAAGGGGCAGCCGTTTGACTTGCGCGTGGTGGTCAACAACACCAATCCCGAGAAACTAGGCGAGGCCGGCCATGTGCGGGGCAAGCTGATCGTCACGCAGCGAACGAACGACCAACCGCGAGCGATTTCGGAAGAAGACGTCGATCTACCGCCAGGCAAGAGCCGGTTCTCGGTTCGCCAGCAGATTGACGACCCGGACTTCTACACCTACGAGGCGCAGTTCATCCCGGCAGACACGGCGATGGACGCGATGAGCCAGAACAACCGCGCCACGGCGTTTACGCACGTGCGGGGCAGTGGCCAGATTCTATTGATCGAAAGCTACGAGAACCGTGGCGAGCATCAGCAACTGGTCGACCGGCTGCGGTTTAACAATCTCGAAGTCACCGTGCGGCCCAGCAATCAACTCTTCACCAGCCTGCCGGAGTTGCAGCAGTTCGACACGGTGATCCTGGCCAACGTCCCGCGTTCGGGCGGCGAAGACGCCGCCAAGATCACGCACTTCAGTGACGAACAGATAAAGATGCTGGTGACCAACACCGAGTTCATGGGGAGCGGCCTGGTGATGCTGGGCGGCCCCAACAGTTTTGGCGCCGGCGGCTGGACGAACACCGATCTGGAGAAGGCCATGCCGGTCGACTTCCAGATCAAGAGCACGCAAGTCGTGCCCAAGGGCGCGCTAGCGCTGATCATGCATGCCTCGGAAATGCCAGACGGCAACCACTGGCAGAAGGTCATCGCCAAAGAAGCGGTCAAAGCCCTGGGGCCCGAAGACTACTGCGGCGTGATGCACTGGGACGGCACCGACAAATGGTTGTGGGGTGGCATCACGGTTGTGCGAGATCGCCGCAACCAGATGCTCGGTTTTCTCGACCGCATGGTCCCGGGCGACATGCCACAGTTCGATCCAGGGTTGCGTTTGGCCGACACCGCGTTCCGCCAACTGAAAGACGCCGCGGTCAAACACATGATCGTGATCAGCGACGGCGATCCCTCGCCGCCGAGTCAGGCGGTGATCAACTCGCTCAAAGCTGGCAAGGTCACGGTGACCACGGTCGCTGTCGGCTGCCATGGCACAGTCGGCCACCCGGAGCTGGCGCGTTTGGCGAATCAGACGGGCGGCAAGTATTACGTCGTGCAGAGCCCGCAGGCGCTGCCCAAGATTTTCCAGCGCGAAGCGCGTCGGATCGCCCAGCCGCTGGTGTATGAGAACGTCGCCGGCTTCACGCCGCGGATCAAATACCCACACGAGATCACGTCGGGCATCACCACGCTTCCGCCCATAACCGGTTTTGTGCGGACGACGATCAAGAAAAACCCGTTGGTCGAAACGGCAATCGTCTCGCCCGTGCCAGCCGATGAAAACAACGCCACGATCCTGGCAACCTGGACCTACGGACTGGGACGCGCGGTTGCGTTTACCACAGACGACGGCGCTCGCTGGGCCAAGCAGTGGACCTCGTGGGCTGACTACGACAAGTTCTTCACGCAGCTCGTCCGCTGGTCGATGCGTCCGGTGAACGACCAGGGTAAGTTCACCGTCGCCACCGAGGTCGAAGGGGGCAAGGTCAAGGTCTTTGTCACCGCGCTCGACAAGGACGATGACTTCCTGAACTTTTTGGATCTCTCCGGCAGCGTGATTGGGCCCGACGTGGAACCGAAGTCGCTCAAGCTCGAGCAAACGGCGCCGGGCCGGTACGTCGGCGAGTTCGACGCGCAGGACGCCGGCAGCTACTTCATGATGATCAGCCCCGGCGCGGGCCAGTCTCCCATTCGCACCGGCGTGAATGTGCCGTACTCGGCCGAGTTCTCGGACCGCGAGGCGGACATTGCCCTATTGGAATCGCTGGCCGATTTGAAGCCCAAAGGGGGCAAGCCCGGCGTGTTGATGAACGAGCGGCTGACTCCGGCCGGTATCGACACTTTGATAGCGACGACCAATCCGTTTCGCCGTGATCTGCCGCCGGCCAACAGCAGCCAGGATACTTGGCACTGGCTGGTGCTGACCGCTGGGTTGCTGTTCTTCTTCGACGTCTTCTTCCGTCGCGTGTCGATCAACTTTGCGTTCGTGCCGGTCCTGGCCGGGAAAGTGCGAGACCGCGTGTTGCGTCGGCAGGCGGCGCCCGTGGCGACCGAATACATGAACCGGCTCCGATCGCGCAAGGCCGAGGTATCCGAACGGCTTGAGCAGCAGCGCACCGCGGCCCGCTTCGAGGCCCCGCCTGAAACCAAGGTCAACCCGAATGTGCTGAACGAGCCCCCGCCACCGACGGCTCCGCCCAAGCCGACGACGACGCAAACGCCACCGGCCAAGGCCAGCGAAGAAGAGAGCTACACCAGCCGGCTACTTAAAGCCAAGAAGAAAGTGTGGGAAGATCGGGATAAGCAGGAGTAAGGAAGAAGGCTTTGAGGGGTTGAGGACTTGAGGCTTTGAGGGAAGAAGACAAAACGCGTTCCGGGAGGGCGCAGGCTCCCGCCGAGCCGCGCAGCAAGTTACGACATCGCCGCAAAGAATTGGCAGACTAGCGGACACGTGTTCCACCAAGTTGAAGGCGGTCGTTTCACAATACGAATCGAAAGAACTTCTCAAAACAACGTCGTGCGCGCCTCTTGCTCGGCAGGAGCCTCGCACTCCCGCACAATCAGATACCACCATTTAGGACAACACTCCCATGAGTATCGGCGAATCGATGGAGCGGCAGAGCGCGGAGTTTTTGACTCGCTACGCGGCCGTTCGCGATCAACTGGCGCGCGTGATCGTCGGCCATGAAGAAGTCGTTGACGGCGTCCTGACTTGCGTCTTCGTCGGTGGGCATTGCTTGCTCGAAGGCGTGCCGGGCCTTGGCAAGACGATGCTCGTCCGCACGCTGGCCGAAGTGCTGGACCTGGAGTTCTCGCGAATCCAGTTCACTCCAGACCTGATGCCGGCCGACATCCTTGGCACGAACATGGTGATGGAAACACCCGAAGGGAGACGGGTCTTCGAGTTCCAGCGAGGCCCGATCTTCACGCAGATCTGCCTGGCGGACGAAATCAACCGCGCCACGCCCAAGACGCAATCGGCCATGTTAGAAACCATGCAGGAAGGAACGGTCACGGCCGGTGGACATCATTACGTGCTCGAAAAACCGTTCTTCGTGCTGGCCACGCAAAACCCGATCGAGCAGGAAGGGACCTATCCGCTGCCCGAGGCGCAGCTCGATCGCTTCTTCTTCAAGCTCGTGGTCGGCTACTCGACTCGCAATGAACTTTCGACGATCATCGACCGCACCACGCGCGGCATCAACATCAAGCCCGAAAAAGTGATGGATGGCGTCGAGATCCTCAAGTGGCAGAAGTTGATTCGCGAAGTGGTCCTGGCCCCGCATGTGCAGGACTACATCGTGCGTCTCACGCTGGCCACGCACCCCGAGAGCGCGTTCGCGTTCCCGGTGACGAACAAGTATCTGCGCTGGGGCGCCAGCCCTCGCGCGGCGCAAACGCTGGCGCTGGCGTCGAAGATGCGAGCCCTGCTCGACAAACGCTACAACGTCAGCTTCGAGGACATCCGCCGTGTTTACTTGCCGGCGCTGCGGCACCGCGTGATCCCCAACTTCGAGGCCCAGGCCGAAGGGATCACGAGCGACCGCGTGCTGCTCGACCTGCTGGAGCTGGTGCCAGAGAAAGCCGAGGACGCCGCCGCCGCGTGATGAGTGCTTTCGGTCAGCGGCAGGTCGCAAGCCCTCCGGTTCTTCTTGGTCTTTTCCTACCCGTCAACAATTTCTCTCTCAACTCGCCGCACATCGATTGAATTACCCGCATGTCGACTGACGCCATCCCACTCTTGTCGCCGGAACTCCTCGCTCAGCTCGAGCGTTTGGAACTGGTCAGCCGCAAAATTTTTCGCGGCCGGATCAAGGGAGAGCGCCGCAGCCTGCGCAAGGGGCAAAGCGTCGAGTTCGCTGATTTTCGCCCCTACGTGCCGGGCGACGACCTGCGTTTCGTCGACTGGAATACCTACGCCCGGCTCGATCGGCTGTTTCTGAAGCTCTTCATGGAAGAAGAGGATTTGCATTTCTATTGCCTGATCGACGCCAGCGAATCGATGAATTTCGGCACGCCCACCAAGCTAGACTTCGCCCGCCAATTGGCCGCGGCGCTGGGCTTCATCGGGCTGATTCGATCAGACCGGGTGAAGATCGAAACACTCGGCCAACCGGCCAGTCAGCCCGGCGCCACCTGGCGCGGCCGCGCCAGTGTCTGGCGGATGCTCGATCATCTGCAAAACATCAAACCGGGCGAGACAACTTCGCTAGCCCAGGGCATCAAGAACTTCTGTCTTCGCAATAGCGGCCGCGGCATCGTCGTCTTGATCAGCGACCTGATGGACAAACAGGGCTATGACGAGGCGTTTCGCTACCTCACGGCGCAGCGGATGGATCCCTACATTGTCCATGTTCTCTCGGAAGAAGAAGTCGAGCCGGACATCAAGGGAGACCTGAAGCTGGTCGACAGCGAAGACGGCGACGTGACGGAGATCACTGCCAGCGGCCCGCTGTTTAAGCGCTACAAGCAGAATCTAAACGCCTTCGTCGGCGGCGCTCAAGAATTCTGTGCCCGTCGTGGCATGGCGTACTTGTTCGCCCGCAGCAGCCAGCCGGTCGATCAATTGGTCAGCGGCTACTTGCGCAAGCGAGGGCTGATCAAATGATGCCCCAATTGACGAACATGCTGGCCCCGTGGCAGTGGGCCCTATTGGGCGCAGTGCCGCCGGCGATCATTGCGCTCTACTTCCTGAAGCTCAAGCGCGAGCCACTCGAAGTCCCCAGCACGTACCTCTGGCATAAATCGATCGAGGACTTGCACGTTAATAGTATCTGGCAGCGGTTGCGCCGCAGCCTGCTGTTGTTGCTGCAATTGCTGTTGATCGCGCTGTTGATCATGGTGCTGCTAAAGCCAAGTCTGCAGGGAACGGTTTTCAATCAGAACCGCTTGATTTTTCTGGTCGACAACTCGGCCAGCATGGGCGCGACCGATGTGGAACCGACCCGGCTCGATGTCGCCAAGCAGCGAGTTCATGAGTTGATCAACCAGATGGGCTCGAACGACGTGGCGATGATCGTCAGCTTTTCGGATAGCGCCCGTGTCGAGCAAATGTTCACAGACAACCGTGGCGAATTGCGGCGCCGGCTCGACGCCATCAAGCCGACCGATAAGCCGACCGTGATCAGCGAGGCCCTGCGCGTGGCCAGCGTGCTGGCAAACCCCGGCCGTAGCGCAACCGACATGCGGACAGACACCGCCGTGGCCGAGGCGCAGCCGGCCGAAATGTTCTTCTTCAGCGATGGCAATTTTGTCGACGATCCGGAGTTCTCGCTCGGCAATCTGTCGGTCGCCAAGCCGGTCTGGATCGGCACGCAGGACCCCAGGAACGTGGCCATTGCCGCCTTTAGCACGGCCCGAAGTGAAACCAACGCCGACAAGTTGCAGGCCTTCGCGCGGATCGAAAACAGCGGCCTGACCGATGCGTCGCTGGACGTCGAATTGCTGCTCGATGGCAATGTGATCGACGCCGACAAAGTCACGATCCCGGCCGGCAAGTCGAGCGGTGTGAAATTTGACCTCGAACAGATCACCAGTGGCGTGCTCGAATTGCGGCTGATCGTCGACGATCACCTGGCGGTCGACAATCACGCCTGGTCCGTGGTGCACACGCCGCGCAAGGGGCGCGTGCTGTTGGTCACGCCCGGCAATGAGCCGCTGCAAATGGCGCTACGCACGGAGCGGGCGCTGGAAACGGCCGACGTCATGCTGAAGAGTCCAGAGTTCTTGACGACGGCGGACTACAAAACGCAATCGGCAGCGGCCGCTTGGGATTTGATCATCTACGATCGCTGCCGCCCGGAAGCAATGCCGCAGGCCAACACGATTTTCATCGGCGCGCTACCGGCGGGCGAGCAATGGAGCGAACTCGAAAAGGTCAACGTGCCGGCGATCATCGACGTCAATCGAGCGCACCCACTGATGCAATGGATCGATCTCTCGGACGTGCTGATCATCGAGGCCAAGCCACTGGTAGCGCCGGCCGGCAGCACGTCGCTGGTCGATTCGACCGAGGGCGCGCTGCTGGCAGTTGGCCCACGAGAGGGGTTCGAAGACGTTGTGTTGGGTTTTGAACTGGTCGGCGCCGATAAGATAGGTACCAACTGGCCGGTGCGGCCGAGTTTTCCGGTCTTTGTACTCAACGCCCTCGGTTACTTGGGCGGCAACCGCGAATCGCAGGGTGCCGGCGTCATCCAGCCCGGCCGGCCTGTCGCGCTGCGGCCAGACAGCGAGGCAGAGCAATTACAGATCGTTCCGCCGCACGACGCGGAACCGGTCGACGTGTCTCGCGGTAAGCACGGGGTTTTCCACTTTGCCGGCACGGGCCAGGTGGGGATTTACGAAGTTCTGGAAGGAAGTAAGGAAATCGACCACTTTGCGGTCAACCTGTTCGACGCCCGCGAAAGCGCGATCCACATCAAGCCGGAAAGGGCCCTGAAGATCGGCCATGTGGAGACCGAGAGTGCGGCCGATTGGCACGAGGCGCGACGCGACACCTGGAAACTGGTATTATTGGGCGCCTTGGCAATCCTGGTCTTTGAGTGGTATATCTACAATCGTCGCGCGTATTTGTAGCTGCGGTCAAACTCCGTACACGTTCTCCTAGAAGCTGTTTCAAACCTTCGGGGACTGTCCTGCGTCGAAGTTTTGCAACACCTGTTTTGCCCACCGACACAATAGCGTCCTGGCGGCGTCTCCCCGAGTGACGACTGCGGCCCGGTTCGCCCTTCCCAAAGCAGTAACGTCCATGCTCAGCAAACCTTTGCTGCGTCGGCGTCCGAAATCCGAGCGCGTCGCCAAAGAGCGCAAGGTGAAAGATCGGAAGAAAGTTTTCAACAAGTTCGTTGAAAACAAGCTGATCGAGCGCGTCAGCTACGAAGAATACCGCGACAAAGTCCGCGACGTCTACGACGGACCGCAGGGAGCGCTACTGGCCACGGCCAGCCTGCTCTCGGGTCACATCGCGGCGGGCGACCGGCTGCTGCGCAAGCGCCGTTTTGATCTTCGCGGCGCCAAGCAAATCCTCGACGTCGGCAGCGGCGCCGGGCAAATTGCCAAGCACCTGCTGAAGTACGCCGACTACGACGCGCAACTCACCTGCTTTGATCTCTCGCTCGAAATGATGCGCCGCGCTCGCACCCGGCTAAAAAGCACCGCGCCGCGTCACCTGGTGGCGGACCTGACCTGCCTGCCGTTCGCAGACGGGTCGTTCGACTGTGTCACGTGCGGCTACGTGCTGGAGCACTTGCCCGAGGCGCGTAGCGGACTGTCGGAGCTGTCGCGCGTGATGCGACCAGGCGCTCGGATGCTGTTGATCGCCACCGAAGACAACTTCGGCGGGGCCTGGACCAGTCGCTTCTGGCGCTGCCGGACGTACAACCGCCAAGAGATGCTCGCGTCTTGCCAGGACGTCGGCCTG
>Ga0268266_10000398_pt1 | contig 65855 bp, 40 predicted proteins | sample KBSS13metaG_FD_190356 | JGI IMG/M metagenome (GOLD analysis project Ga0268266, IMG submission 190356) | Switchgrass rhizosphere microbial communities from Kellogg Biological Station, Michigan, USA - KBS S1-3 metaG (SPAdes) (version 2) | ecosystem: Host-associated > Plants > Roots > Rhizosphere...
GAACTGATCCCCCTCGCCTACCACAACACCGGCTACATCTTCGCCCGTGTCGAGCCGGAGCTGGTCGAGCGTCCGGAACGCGTCGCCGACCTGGTGGTCCACATCAGCGAGGGGGATCAGTTCCAGGTCGGCCGCATTGAGTTCCAGGGCAACGACCGCACCAAGGACAAGGTGCTGCGCCGCGAGCTGCGGGTCTACGAGGGGGGCCTGGTCAACGTGACGGCGATCCGCAACAGCGTCACCAAGGTCAACCAGCTCGGCTACTTCAAGCTCAACGAGGAGAACCCGGTCGACATCGACACCGACTCCGAGAAGAAGAAGGTCAACCTTCTCTTCAAGGGGGACGAGTCGGACCGCACCGAGCTGCAGTTCGGCGGCGGCTGGAGCCAGCTCGACGGCTTCTTCGGTCAGTTCTCCGTCAGCACCAAGAACTTCCTCGGCCGCGGCGAGCAGGTCGGCGTCTCAGTGCAGACCGGCAAGCTGCGCGACTACTTCGACCTCTCCTACTCGATCCCCTGGTTCCTTGACCGGCCGCAGAGCATCGGCGTCCGCGCCTACGACGAGAACTACGACTACAACCTGTACTCGAACCAGGATCGCTACACCCGCAACAGCAAGGGCGCGGTGTTCACCTACGGCCGCAACTTCCGGCTCTTCCAGTCGGCGAGCATCAGCTACAACCTGTCGAAGTACGACGACGAGACCCAGATCCAGGTGCCGGCCCTGCTGCCGGGCGAGACGCCGCCGCCGGCCACCGATCCGCAGCCGGGCAGCATCATCCGGACGCGGTACCGGATCCACAACTCGTCGCTGCGTCCGGCCTACCTCATCGACAGCCGGGATAACCCGTTCGAGCCGACCCGCGGCCAGAAGCTGTCGCTCGCCGTCGAGTACGCGGGCGGTCCGCTGGGCGGTGACAACGACTTCCTGCGGCCGGAGATCGGGTACAGCATCTTCAAGCCGGTGAGCAACTATCCGACCAAGACGCTGATCGCCTTCAATGCCGAGGGGGGGCTGATCCACCCGTTCGGCGGCAAGAATATCAACGTCCTCGAGCGCTTCTTCCTCGGCGGCGAGAACAGCATCCGCGGCCACCGGTACCGCTCGATCTTCCTGCGCGACAAGAACGGCGTGCCGCTGCGCGACGCGAACGCGGTTATCCTCGGCGGCGACAAATACGTCCAGTTCAATCTGGAGTACCATTTCGTGCTGGGCGGGCCGTTCCGCGTGCTGCTGTTCGGCGACGCCGGCAACGTCTTCGGCGACGGCCAGTCGTTCGACCTCTCCAACCTGCGCAAGACGGCGGGGGTCGAGCTGCGGGTGTTCCTGCCGGTGTTCGGCGCGCCGTTGCGGTTCATCTACGCCAAGAATCTCGATCCTCAACCCCAGGATAGCTTTGAGAGCTTCCAGTTCAGTATCGGTACCAGCTTCTAGCAACGAAGGAGAAGAGACCATGTCGCTTTCCAATCACGTTCTGTCCCGAGTCGCCGCCGCCGGCCTGCTCGGGCTCGCGCTCGCCGCGGCTCCGGTCGCCGCGCAGGCGGCCGCCCCGGCGCCCTCCGGCCCCATCCGGGTCGCGGTGATCGACACCGAGAAGATCCTGCTGTCGTCCAACGCCGGCAAGAAGGTGGTGGCCGATCTCAAGAGACTCCAGGAGCAGCGGGAGAAGGAGCTCGGCGCGCGGGCGGCCGAGCTCAAGGACTTGCAGACCAAGATCAGCGACGGCCGCCTGTCGCTCGCCCAGGACAAGCTCGCCGACCTCTCCAAGCAGTACGAAGAGAAGGAGATCGCCATCCGCCGCGCCCAGGACGACGCCACCCGCGAGCTCAACAAGAAGCGCGACGAGATGCTGGCCCAGATCGACCAGCGCGTGATGCCGGTGATCAACCAGGTCGGCAAGGATCTCGGCTACACGCTGATCTTCCGCAAGTTCGAGAGCGGGCTGATCTACGCCGACGAGGCGATCGACATCACGAGTGTCGTGATCCAGCGGTTGGACACCGCCGCCGCGCAGGGCAAGTAACGGCGTGGGCTACCGGCTCGCCGATCTCGCCGATCTGGTCGGCGGCCGGGTCGAAGGGGACCCGGAGCGCGCCGTCGAGGCGATCCGCTCCCTGGAATCCGCAGGCCCCCGCGACCTCTCGTTCCTGAAAGACCCCCGCTATCGCGGTCAGGCCATGGCGAGCTCGGCCGGCGCCCTGCTGGTGGGGCCGCCGCTCGCCGACGCCGCCCTTGGCCGGGATCTGCTGGTCGCCGACGATCCGTCCTACGCGCTGGCGCGGCTGCTCGCCGTCCTCCATCCCGGAGAGCGCCGCCCGGCGGGGATCCACCCCACGGCCATCCTGGAGCCGGGCTGCGCGGTCGACCCGGCGGCCCACGTCGGCCCGTACGCCGTGATCGGCGCCGGCAGCCGGATCGCCGCCGGGGCGGCCGTCCTCGCCTTCGTCGCCATCGGCCGCGGCTGCGTGGTGGGGGAGGGAGCCGTGCTCCATCCTCACGCCGTGCTCTACGACGGCACCGAGGTCGGAGCCGGGAGCATCGTCCATGCCGGCGTGGTGCTGGGGGCCGACGGCTTCGGCTACGCCACCCACGGCGGAGCCCACCACAAGGTGCCGCAGATCGGGCGGGTGGTCCTCGAGGGGGACGTCGAGGTGGGGGCCAACAGCACGATCGACCGCGCCACCCTGGGGGAGACCCGGATCGGGGCGGGCAGCAAGATCGACAACCTCGTCCAGGTCGGGCACAACGTAGAGGTCGGCCGGCACTGTATCCTTTGCGGCCAGGCGGGCATCGCCGGCAGCACCCGGCTGGGCAACTACGTCGTGCTGGCGGGGCAGTCCGGGGTTTCCGGGCACATCCAGCTCGGGGACGGCGTCCAGGTGGCCGCCAAGTCGGCGGCCCTCGCCTCGCTCGAGCCGGGGGCGGTGGTGGCCGGCATCCCCGCGATCGAGATGCGGAAATGGCGCCGCCAGGCCGTCCTGCTGTCGCGTCTGGAAGAGATGAGCCGGCGCGTGCGGGCTCTCGAAAAGAAGCTTGGAGAGGGAGAATGAGTTGAGCGAGCCGACCCCCGAACCGACGCCCAAACCGGCGGGACAATGGGACATCGAGTGGATCCTCTCGGTGCTGCCCCACCGCTATCCGATCCTGCTGGTCGACCGCGTGCTGGAGATGGAGCCCGGCAAGCGGATCGTCGCGATCAAGAACGTCACCATCAACGAGCCGGTCTTCCTCGGCCACTTCCCCGGCCGGCCGGTGATGCCCGGGGTGCTGCTGATCGAGGGGATGGCGCAGGCCGGCGGCCTGCTGCTGCTGAGCGACATCCCCGACCGCCAGAACAAGCTGCTGCTCTTCGCCTCGATCGAGGCGGCGAAGTTCCGGCGGCCGGTGGTCCCCGGCGACCAGATCCGCTACGAGATCGAGGTGCTGCGGCTGCGGAGCAGCTACTGCAAGCTGGCGGGCAAGGTCCTGGTGGACGGCCAACTCGCCGCCGAGGCGGTGCTCTCCTCGGCGATGGTGAACCGCTGATGGCGGCGGAGATCCATCCCCTCGCATCGGTCGACCCGCAAGCCCGGCTGGGCGATGGGGTCCGCGTCGGTCCGTTCGCGGTGATCGGCGCCGGCGTCGAGATCGGCGACGGCACCGAGATCGGCGCCGCGGCCCAGATCCAGGGTCCGACCCGGATCGGCCGGGAGAACCGGATCTACCCCAACGCCGCCATCGGCTTCGATCCCCAGGACCTCAAGTTCCAGGGCGAGGAGGTCTGGCTGGAGATCGGCGACCGCAACCAGTTCCGGGAGTTCTGCACCGTCCACCGCGGCACCGCCAAGGGGGGCGGCGTCACCCGGGTGGGGAACGACAGCCTGTTCATGGCCTACACCCACATCGCCCACGACTGCCAGGTGGGGAGCCGGATCGTGTTCGCCAACAACGCCACCCTGGCCGGGCACGTCGAGATCCACGACGACGCCACCGTGAGCGCCTTCACCTCCGTGCACCAGTTCTGCCGGGTGGGGCGCCACGCCTACCTGGGCGGCTACACCGTGGCCACCATGGACGCCCTGCCGTTCGTCAAGACGGTGGGGCAGAAGCCAGCCTGCTACGGCCTGAACTCGATCGGCCTCAAGCGCAAGGGGATGGGGCCCGAGACCCTCCGCCGCCTGGAGGCCGCCTACCGCCTCCTGGTCCGCTCGCGCCTGCCCACCTCCAAGGCGGTGGAGCAGATCCGCGCCGAGCTCGCCGGCGACCCGGACGTCGACTACCTGATCGCCTTCGTCGAGAGCTCTCAGCGCGGGGTCATCAAGTCGCCGCCCCGCGGCGGCGGCCGGGGGGGAGGCGAGCCTGAGTAGCGAGACTCTTCCGTTGCGCGTCGGCGTCTTCGGCGCCGGCTCCATGGGGCGCAACCATGTCCGCCTGCTGTCGTCGCTCCCCGGCGCCGAGCTGGTCGGGGTCTACGATCCGCGTCCGGAGGCCGCCGAGGCGGCCGCCCGGGAGCCCGGCGCGCGGGTCTTCCCAAGTCTCGAGGAGCTGGCCGGGGAGATCGAGGCGGCGGTGGTGGCGGCGCCCACAGTGGCGCACGCCGAAATGGGCTGCGCGCTGCTCGACCGCGGGCTCCACGTGCTGATCGAGAAGCCCTTGGCGGCGAGCCTGGAGGAGGCGGACCGGCTGCTCGCCCATGCCGGCGACCGGGTGCTCGCCGTCGGCCACATCGAGTTCTTCAACCCGGCGGTCCAGGCGCTGCTCGCGGTCGGCTCGCCGCCGCGCTTCGTCGAGGTGCAGCGGCTGGGGGTCTTCTCCCCGCGCAGCCTGGATGTCGACGTCGTCCTCGATCTGATGATCCACGATCTCCAGATCCTGCACGCCCTCGATCCCAGCCCGGTGGCCGAGATCCGCGCCACCGGGATCGCCGTGCTCTCCTCCCGCATCGACATCGCCAACGTCCGCGTCGAGCTCGCCTCGGGCGCCGTCGCCAATCTGACCGCCTCGCGTGTCTCCTCCGAGCGGGCGCGCCGGCTGCGGGTCTTCCTGCCGAACCGCTACTACTCGCTCGACTACCAGGCGCAGGAGATCAAGGGGTACCGTCTGGAGGGGGAAGGGGAGCAGCGTCGTATCCTGCCCGACGACCTCCCTCTGGAGCGCGCCGAGCCGCTGCGGCGGGAGCTCGAGGCCTTCCTCGCCGCCTGCCGCGGCGAGCCGGCGCCGCGGGTGAGCGGCGAGCAGGGGCGCCGCGCCCTGGAGACCGCGCTCGCGGTAGTGGAGGCGATCCGCTAGCCCTGCTAGACTCTGCCCGCTCTTGCGGCCGGCAGTCCTTGTGATTTCCTTTTGAAGGAGAGTTTCTGATGAGTGACATCCGTATCGGTGTGATCGGCGGCAGCGGCCTCTACGGCATGGAGGGGATGACGGTCCGTGAGGAGCGCCGGATCCAGACGCCGTTTGGCGACCCCTCGGAGGCCTATGTGATCGGCGAGCTGGAGGGCCATCTCGTGGCCTTCCTCCCGCGCCACGGCAAGGGGCACCGGCTGCTCCCCACCGAGCTCAACTACCGCGCCAACCTCTACGGCTTCAAGGTGCTGGGGGTCGAGGAGATCGTCTCCGTCTCCGCCGTGGGGTCGCTGAAGATCGAGTACAAGCCGACCGACATCGTCGTCCCCGACCAGTTTTTCGACCGCACCCGGCACCGCCCGGACACCTTCTTCGGCAACGGCCTGGTGGCCCACGTCTCGATGGCCAAGCCGATCTGCCCGCGGCTGATCGACATCGCGGCGGACGCCGCGCGGGCCGCGGGAGCCACCGTCCACCGTGGTGGCACCTACGTCTGCATGGAGGGGCCGCAGTTCTCGACCCGGGCCGAGTCCGAGGTCTACCGGAGCTGGGGCGCGGACATCATCGGCATGACCAACCTCCAGGAGGCGAAGCTCGCCCGCGAGGCGGAGATGTGCTACGTCTCGCTGTCGATGGTCACCGACTACGACTGCTGGCACGAGGAAGAAGAAGCGGTCTCCGGCGTCTCGGTGATGGAGGTCATCGGACAGAACGTCAAGATGTCGCAGGAAGTCGTGCGCCAGATGCTGAGGCGGGTCGGCGAGGCGCACTCGCGCGACTGCATCTGCGCCGAGGCGCTCAAGTATTCGCTGATCACCGAGCGCTCGCTGATCCCGGCCGAGACCCTGCAAGCCCTCGCCCCAATCGTGGGCAAGTACATCAAGAGCTGATGACGCGCATCCTGGTCACCAACGACGACGGCATCTTCTCGCAGGGGATCCGGCTGCTCGCCTCCTCCCTGAGCGAGATCGCAGAGGTGTTCGTCGTCGCGCCCGACCGGGAGCAGAGCGCGACCGGCCATGCGCTCACCCTGTCGCGGCCGCTGCGCATGCAGAAGGTCGAGGAGCGCTGGTACGCCGTCGACGGCACGCCGACCGACTGCGTCAACCTGGGGGTGCTGTCGCTGCTCAAGGACCACCCGCCCGATCTCATCTGCTCGGGGATCAACTTCGGCCTCAACCTGGGGGACGACGTCACCTACTCGGGCACGGTGAGCGCGACCTTCGAGGGGACGCTGCTCGGCATCCCCTCCGTCGCCTTCAGCCAGGAGGTGGGGGAGGGGTTCTCCTTCGATGCCGCGGCCGCCTTCGCCCGCCAGCTCGTCGAGATCCTGCTCGGCGAAGAGCTGCCGCGCGACCTGCTGCTCAACGTCAACGTGCCCGCGGGGGAGATCCGGGGCTTGAGCTACACCCGGCTGGGCCGGCGGGTCTACAAGCAGTCGGTGATCGAGAAGCTCGATCCGCGCGGGCGCAAGTACTACTGGATCGCCGGCACGCCGCAGTGGCAGAACGCGAGCGGCACCGACTACGAGGCCATCTCCACGGGCCGGATCTCGGTGACCCCGCTGCATCTGGACCTCACCTACTATCCGGGGCTCGAGAGCGTCACCTCGCTGAAGGACAAGCTCTCGGCGCTCGCCTTCCCGGCCGCTCCCCCCGCTCCACGGGATTGATGAGCGACTACGCCGTCCAGCGCGAGCGGATGGTCCGCGACCTGATCGCCGCCCGGGGGGTGCGCGACGAGCGGGTGCTGGCGGCGTTGCGCAAGACCCCGCGCCACCTGTTCGTCAAGGACCACCTGCGCAGCCAGGCCTATGGCGATCACGCGCTGCCGATCGGCTCGGCGCAGACGATCTCCCAGCCCTATATCGTGGCGCGGATGAGCGAGCTGCTGGAGGTGGGGCCCGAGCACTCGGTGCTGGAGATCGGCACCGGCTCGGGGTATCAGACCGCCGTTCTCGCCCTGCTCGCGCGCCGGGTCTACAGCCTCGAGCGGGTGCCGGAGCTGGCGCAGGCCGCCATCCCGCGCATGCGCCAGCTCGGTTTCGACAACGTCAAGATCCAGGTGTTCGACGGCACCGTGGGGTGGAGCGAATGGGCCCCCTACGACCGCATCCTGGTCACCGCCGGCGCCCCCAAGGTGCCCGAGCCGCTGCTCGGGCAGCTCGCGCCGGGCGGCACCCTGCTGATCCCGGAAGGAGAGCTCAACCTCCAGAAGCTGGTGCTCTACCGCAAGTCGCCGCGCGGCGAGATCCGGCGCAAGGAGGGGGAGTCCGTCGCCTTCGTGCCGCTGCTCGGCCGGCACGGCTGGAAGCCGCAGAAATGAGCGGCGTCCAGGCTTTCCGGCTTTGTCTGAGCGGCAAGGTGCAGGGGGTGGGCTTCCGCTGGTTCACCCGCCAGGCGGCGCGGGAGATCGGCCTCACGGGGCGGGTGCGCAACCTGCCGGACGGCCGCGTGGAGATCGAGGTGGCCGGCGGGAGCGAGCGGCTCGCAGCGTTCCGCGAGCGGGTACGCCAGGGGCCGCCAGGGGCACGGGTGACCGGCCTCGAAGAGCAGGAGATAATCCCCGTCCCGACCTGGGACGGATTCGTCATCGATCGCTAGGAGAGACCATGGACGACCTGAAGTCGCACATCCGCCAGATCCCCGATTTTCCCAAGCCGGGGATCCTGTTCTACGACATCACGACCCTGCTGCAGAACTCGCTGACGCTGCGCATGACCGTCGACCGCTTCGTCTGGCTGTTCGCCGAGCGGCGCATCGACAAGGTGGTCGGCATCGAGTCGCGCGGGTTCATGTTCGCCCCGATCGTGGCCTACGACCTGAACGCTGGGTTCGTGCCGGTGCGCAAGCCCGGCAAGCTGCCGGCCGAGAAGGTCCGCGAGACCTACGACCTGGAGTACGGCACCGACACCCTGGAGATGCACCGCGACGCGATCCGGCCGGGGGAGCACGTCCTGATCGTCGACGACGTGGTCGCCACCGGCGGCACCGCCGCCGCGACCGCCCGGCTGGTCGAGTCGCTCGGCGGGGTGGTGGCCGGCTTCGGCTTCATCATCGAGCTCACCTTTCTCGACGGGCGCAAGAAGCTCGGCGGGTACGACGTGGCCTCGCTGATCCAGTACTGATCCAGGGGTATACTTGCCTCGCCTGCGGCTGTAGCTCAGGTGGAAAGAGCAGGAGTTTCCTAAACTCTTGGTCGGGGGTTCGAGTCCTCCCAGCCGCACCACTTTCTCTTCAACAACTTACAAGACTCCTCTCCAGGCTTTTCAGCCCGGGTGCGGCGGTCTGTTTGCCGCCGCTCCTGTCCCGCATCCGGAGGCTCGGCGCACCAACTAGATGTGCCCGGAGCGGTTGGTTTGACGGTCATCCACTGAACATGTCTGTTCGCATCTGCCGAATCTCGGAAGGCGCGTGTGACGTGCCGCTCCACCCTGACAGGCACCGGGAGAGATCGACTTGGATTACAAAGCGCCCCAGACCGAAGCGGAGCTGACCCTCGCCGCGATCCTGCAGGAGGTCCTGAAGGTCGAGCGGGTCGGCGTGGACGACAACTTCTTCGACCTCGGCGGCACCTCCATGCTGCTGATCCAGGTCCACGAGCGGCTGCAGGAGCGGTTCGGCCGCGAGATCCTGCTGGTCGAAATCTTCAACAACCCGACGGTGCGGGCGCTCGCCGCTCATCTGGAACAGGGAGCGGCGCCCGCCTCTCCGGCCGGACCGTCCGGCGACCGTTCCGCTCAACTACGCCAGGGGCGGGACCGCCTGCGGCGCCGCCTGCAGCAGCAGAAGGGATAGTGGACAGCGATGAGCAGTGACGAGACGTACAGGAGCGAGGCGGAGAGCCACGACGGCAACGGCCTGGAGATCGCCATCGTCGGGATGGCCGGCCGTTTTCCCGGTGCCGAGAGCGTCGAGGAGTTCTGGCGCAATCTGCGGGATGGAGTGGAGTCGCGGACGGTGCTCAGCGACGAGGAGCTGGCGAGCGTCCCCCCCAAGATGCGCAAGTCGCCGGGTTACGTCAAGGTCGCGCGCACGATCAAGGACGTCGCCCTCTTCGATGCCGCCTTCTTCGGCGTCAACCCGCGCGAAGCCGACGTCATGGACCCTCAGCACCGGCTCTTCCTGGAGTCCTCCTGGGCCGCCCTGGAGGACGCCGGCTACGATCCCGAACGCTATCCCGGGGGGGTCGGCGTCTACGCCGGCTCCCGGATGAACTTCTACCTGATGAACGTCTACTCGGACCAGGCGCTGGTGCGCGCCGTGGGCGACCTGACGGCGCAGATCTCCAACGAGAAGGACTACCTGGCCACCCGGGTGTCCTACAAGCTCAACCTGGGAGGGCCCAGCGTCAGTGTCCAGTCCGCCTGCTCGACGGCCCTGGTCGCCATCCACATGGCCTGCCAGGGACTGCTGGGCGGCGAATGCGATATGGCGCTCGCGGGGGGCGTCTCGGTCCGCGTCCCGGAGGTCGGCTACCCCTACCTGGAAGGGGACATCAACTCGCCGGACGGGCACGTGCGGGCTTTCGACGCCAAGGCCCAGGGGACCATCTTCGGCACCGGCCTGGGGGTCGTGGTGCTCAAGCGGCTGGCCGACGCGCTGGCCGACGGCGACACCATCCACGCCGTGATCAAGGGGTCGGCGGTGTCGAACGACGGCTCCCAGAAGGTGGGCTTCACCGCCCCCGGCGTCGACGGCCAGTACCGGGTCATCCGGGCCGCGCTGACCGCCGCCGACGTCGAGCCCGACACGCTGAGCTACGTCGAGGCCCACGGCACCGGGACTCCGGTGGGGGATCCCATCGAGGTGACGGCGCTGACCAAGGTCTTCCGCGAGAAAACCCAGGAGCGGCAGTTCTGCGCCCTGGGCTCGGTCAAGACCAACATCGGGCACCTCGGCGCCGCGGCCGGCGTCGCCAGCCTGATCAAGGCCGTGCTCGCCCTGAAGCATCGAATGATCCCCCCCTCTCTGCTGTTCGAGACGCCGAATCCGCAGATCGACTTCGAGAGCAGCCCATTCTTCGTCAACACGCGCCTGCGCGAGTGGGAGGCCAACGGCGCGCCGCGCCGGGCCGGCGTGAGCGCCTTCGGCATGGGCGGCACCAACGCTCACGTGATCCTCGAGGAGGCTCCGGAGCCCGCGCCCGCCACGCCGTCCCGCCCCTGGCAGCTCCTGCTCCTCTCGGCCCGCACGGACACCGCCCTCGCCACCCTGGCCGGGAATCTCGCCTCTCATCTGGAAGAGCACCCGGAGAGCGATTTCGCCGACGTCGTCCACACGCTGCAGGTCGGGCGCAAGCTGCACGAGCACCGGCGGGCGGTGGTCTGCCGGGACGCCGGGCACGCCGTCCGGATCCTGGCCGGGGAGGACCCGGAGTGGTCCGTCGCGTCCTTCTCTCCCGGCCGCGAGCGCACGGCCGCCTTCCTCTTCTCGGGACAGGGGGCGCAGTACGCCGGGATGGGCCGCGGTCTCTACGAGTCGGAGCCGGCCTTCCGCGCTCAGATCGACCTCTGCTGCGAGCGGCTGCGGCCGCACCTCGGGCTCGACCTGCGGGAGCTGCTGCTTGCGGCGGACGGCGACGCCGAGGCCGCGGAGCGGCTCGGCCAGACCCGCTTCACCCAGCCGGCGCTGTTCGTCGTCGAGTACGCGCTCGCCCGCCTGTGGATGGAGTGGGGCATCGTGCCCACGGCGATGATGGGGCACAGCATCGGCGAGTATGTCGCCGCCTGTCTCGCGGGGGTCTTCGAGCTCGACGACGCTCTCGCCCTGGTGGCGGAGCGCGGCCGGCTGATGCAGAGCCTCCCCTCCGGAGCGATGCTGGCGGTGCCGCTGAGCGAAGAGAAGATCGCGCCGCTGCTGGGCGCGGGGCTCTCTCTGGCCGCCATCAACGCCCCGGACCGCTGCGTGGTCTCGGGTCCCGAGGCGGCGGTGGAGGCGCTGCGCGCCGAGCTCGAATCCCGCGGCGTGGGGGCGCGGCCGCTCCACACGTCCCACGCGTTCCATTCGGAGATGATGGAGCCGATCCTGGCGCCGTTCGTCGAGCGGTTCGCGGAGCTCGAGCTCCATCCGCCGAAGATCCCCTGCATCTCGAACGTGACCGGAACCTGGATCACCGACGCGGAGGCGACCAATCCGTCCTACTGGGCGCGGCATCTGCGGCAGGCGGTGCGCTTCGCCGACGGCGTGCGCGAGCTGTGCAAGGACGCGCAACGGGTCCTGCTGGAGGTCGGGCCGGGGCAGACCCTGGCGACCCTCGCCCGGCAGCACCCCGACTGCGGCGCCCGCCACGTCGTCCTCTCCTCGCTCCGCCATCCGAAGGAGCGGAAGGAGGATCTGCCGGTCCTACTCAAGACGCTGGGCCAGCTCTGGATGCACGGCGTCGAGCCGGACTGGAAAGGCTTCTACGCGCGCGAGCGCCGGCGGCGGGTCCCCCTGCCGACCTACCCGTTCGAGGGCCGGCGTTTCTGGGTCGAGCGGGCCCAGGGAGGCCTCCCCCTCGGCGGGGGGGCCACCGTGGATCACCACAAGAAGGAGAACCTCGCCGACTGGTTCTACCTCCCTTACTGGAAGCCCTCGCTGCCGCCCGTGCCGTCGGCGGAGGAGGTGGAGAGAGCCGGCCGCTGGCTGGTCTTCCTCGACGAGGAAGAAGTGGGGGAGCGGGTGGTCGAGCGGCTGGCCGGCGAGGGGCGGCGCGTGACCGTGGTGCGGCCGGGCGAGAGCTTCCGCAAGGCCGGCGAGGGGAGCTACGAGGTCGCCCCGGGCCGGCGCGAGGACTATGACGCCCTGCTCAAGGATCTCGCCGCCGCCGGCAGTCTTCCGGACTGCGCGCTCCACCTCTGGAACGTCGGGCCGGCCACCGCCGATCCGGAGGCTCTCGCGCGGGTGCCGGAGCGCAGCTTCTGGAGCCTGCTCTACCTCACCCAGGCGCTCGGCAGGAACGGCGTCACCCAGCGCATCCATCTGGCCGTCGTCTCCAGCCACATGCAGCGGGTCGCGGGCGAGGACCGGCTGCTGCCCGAGCGGGCCATGCTGCTGGGGCCGCTCAAGACCATGTCCCAGGAGTACGCGAACCTGCGCTGCGTCAGCGTGGATGTCGCCTGGCCGGCCGACGGCTCGCTGGCCGGGCGGCTGATCGCCGAAGCGACCGCGGAGCCCGCGCGGCCGGTGGTCGCCTACCGGGGCGGCGGCCGCTGGGTGCAGGACTACGAGGCCGTGCATCTGGAGGCGCCGGCCCCGGCGGCGGTCCGGCTGCGCGAGCGGGGGGTCTACCTGATCACCGGCGGCCTCGGCGGCCTCGGTCTGACCTTCGCCGAGTTCCTCGCGCGGGAGTACCGGGCCCGGCTCGTGCTGCTCGGCGTCACGGCGCTGCCCGACCCGGGCACCTGGAACGAGTGGCTCGCCAACCACGGCGAGACGGACCGCATCAGCCAGCGGATCCGCAAGATCCGTGAGATCGAGGCCCTCGGCGCGGAGGTGCTGGTGCTCGGCGCCGACGTCACCGACCGGGAGCAGATGCGCGCCCTGGCCGGCCAGGCGATCGCCCGGTTCGGCGAGGTCCACGGCGTGATCCACGCCGCCGGCCTGGCCGGCAGCGGCATGATCCAGCTCAAGACCGCGGAAGCGGCGAGCCGGGTGCTCGCGCCGAAGGTGGAGGGCACCCGTTCGCTGCTGGCCGCCTTCGCCGGCGTGCCTCTCGACTTCGTCGTCTTCTGCTCGTCGACCATCGCCGTGGCGGGCGGCCTGGGGCAGGTCGATTACGGCGCGGCCAACAATTTTCTCGACGCGCTCGCCCACGACATCGCCCTGGCCGGCGGGCCGCGGACGGTGTCGATCAACTGGGGAGCCTGGGAGGAGGTCGGCATGGCGGTGGCGGCGGGGATCACCCGCGGCGCCTCGGCCGGCTCCTCGAAGCAGGCGAAGGGCGAGGACATCCATCCACTGCTCGACCGCTGCGTCTTCGAGATGGCGGACCAGACGATCTACGAGAGCGACCTCAGCGCCGCCCGGCACTGGGTGCTGGGAGAGCACAAGCTGATGGGGGTTCCCACCCTGCCCGGTACCACCTATCTCGAGCTGGGGCGGGCCGCCTTTCTGCACCACGCCGCCCTCTTCGAGGGGTACTCGCCGGACGGTGGGGTCGAATTGCGGGACGTCTTTTTCCTCTCGCCCCTGCTGGTGCCCGAGGGGGAGCGGCGGGTCCGCGTCCTCCTGGAAAAGGAGGGGGATGCCTTCAACTTCCGGGTGACCAGCCGCATCGATCCGCCGTCCGGCGTCGGCGAGCCGACCTGGCAGCCGCATGCCCGCGGCAGGGTGCAGGCGCTGGGCGAGGCGGCCGCCCGGCCGCGCTACGACGTCGCCGAGATCCTCGCCCGCTGCGGCGAACGCGAGATGGAGATCGCCGGACCGGTGATGAGCGAGGGGGAGGCGTTCGTCTCCTGGGGGCCTCACTGGCAGAGCCTCAAGAAGATCTACCTGGGCCGTGGCGAGGGGATCGCCCGCATCGAGCTCCCCGAGGAGTTCGCCGAGGACGCCCTGCACTACGGCCTGCACCCGGCTCTCCTGGACGTCGCCACCGGCATCGCCGGCTTCTTCGAGGAGGACAGCTACCTGCCGCTCTCCTATCAGGGGGTGCGGGTCCACCGCCAACTGCCGCGGCGCTTCTACAGCTACCTGCGCCGCCATGGCGAGCCCGGCTCGCGCAACGAGACGACCGCGGTCGACGTGATGATCCTGGGCGAGGACGGCGAGGTGCTGATTGAGATCGAGCACTTCACGCTGAAGCGGATCACCAGCCAGATGATCAATGCCGGCCGTGGGGCGGCGGAGGCTCCGGCGCCTCAGGCCGAGACCGTGGCCGGGTCCGCCCGGCCGGCGGCGGCGGCCGAGGTGGTGGTCGAGGTGGTGGAGGCGGACGCCGAGGAGCGCGACGGCATCCTCCCTCACGAGGGAGCGGAGGCGCTGCGCCGGGCGCTGTCCCGGGACCTCGAGGCCGCGCAGATCGTGGTCACGGCCAAGGATCTCCACGCCCTGATCGCCCAGGTGAGCGCGATGAACCAGGCGGCGCTGTTCGCGGCGGCGGGAGGGGTCACGGCACCCTCGGCGGTGATCCACGAGCGGCCGAACATCCCGACCCCCTACGTCGCCCCCGCGCCCGGGATCGAGCGCCGGCTGGCCGACGTCTGGCAGGCGACGCTCGGCCTCGAGCAGGTCGGCGTCAACGACAACTTCTTCGATCTCGGCGGCGATTCGATCATCGGCATCCAGCTCATCGCCCGGGCGAGCGCCGCCGGTCTCCGGCTCGCTCCCGATCAGCTCTTCGAGCATCAGACCATCGCGGAGCTTTCCAAGCTTCTGGATACGGATGCCTCTCCGCAGGCGGAGACGGCGGCCGAGCCGCTGCCGGTGACCTCCTTCCAGCGGGAGCTGCTCGCCGGCGCCGCGGCGGCCCCCTGCTGGTACACGACCTGGTCGCTGCCGCGGATCGCCGCCGGAGCGGAGCGCGAGGTCGTGCGCCGGGCGCTCGCGCAGGTGGTGGCCCGGCACGACGCGCTGCGCGCTCGTTTCGTACCCGGGCCGGAAGGCTGGACCCAGGTCCCGGGGGCCGCGCCCGAGCTCACGGTGGGGGAGATGGCGCTCGCCGTCACCTCGCCGGCGGACCGCGAGGCGGACCTGGCGAGGCTGGCCCGGGAGCTGCGGACGAGCCTCGATCCGGAGCGCGGCATCCTGCTGGCCGCCGCAGTGCTGAGCGAAGGGGAGGAGAACGCGGAGCGCGTCCTGGTGGTCGCCCATCCGGTGGCGGTGGACAGCCACTCCTGGGATTTCCTGCGCGAGGAGCTGAGGAGCGCGTGCCAGCAGCTCGCGGCGGGAGGGGAGGCCGCCCCGCCGCCGGCCGCCGGCAGCTTCCACCCCTGGCTGGCGGAGCGGATCGAGCGGGTGAGGAGCCAGGGCCTGCGCCCGGAGTCGGGCGCCTGGCTGGTGGCCTGGGAGAGCTCCGGCGCCGTGCCGGCGATCGATCCGGCACTCTGGGGGGGCGGCGAGAGCCGGGAGACCGTCTCGGTCCGTCTCGACGCCGAGGAGACCCGGGCCCTGCTCACCGAGATCCCCGATCTGCAGCGCGTACGGCCGGAGGAGGCCGTGCTGGCGGCCCTGGCCAGGACGCTGTCCCGCGGCGCCGCCGGACGCCAGGTCCTGGTGCGGGTCGAGGTGGACGCCCGCGACGCCGATCCGCTGAACGCCGATCTGCCGCGGACGGCCGGGTGCTTCAGCGCTTCGCTCCCGATGGTGCTCGACGTCGGAGAGTCGGAAGACCTCGTCCAGGAGCTGCGCCGGGTCAAGGAGCAGGTCCGCGGCGCGGTCGCGAACGGCGTCGACCCCATCCTCCTGGGCGAGCTTACGGGGGACGAGGACGTCCGGCGCCGGCTGGCGGCCCTGCCGGTCCCTGAAGTGAGCTTCTCCTACCGGGGAGAGGCCCAGGCCACCGGGCTCCGCCCGGCGGGAGCCGCCCTGGCGGTGACCGGCCAGCTCGACGGCGAAGGGCTGCGCTTCGACTGGCGAAGCGGCGGCGAGGGGGCGCTCGGCGGCGCGGCGGCGGCGATCGCGGCAGGTTTCCTGACCGAGCTCCGCTCGCTGATCGAGGTCTGCCGCTCCGGGGTCCTGAGCGTCTACACCCCTTCGGATTTCCCCGACGCGGAGCTCAGCCAGGAGGAGCTCGACAAGCTCTTTTCCTAGCCTTGAAGGTTGAGAAAACCCGTTGTCTCGGTTTCGGATCGGACCTGCACTCTAGCGATAGGAAGACTTGCGAGACAGAGACGTTCAGCTGTCAATGATGGAGGTTTAGCAAATGGAAAAGGAGATTGCCTTGAGAAGAACGATCAAAGCCTTCAGCGGCATTTCGCTGCTGCTGGCGGGCGTGGGCGCTGCCTATGCCGACGGTGGCGTCACGTTCAAGAACATCGCGCACGACGGAGGTGCGGGGATTTCGTATCACCGCATCGCGACCCCGGATCGGAAAGCCGTGCACGACGCGGCCGCCGCCGCGTCGCCGATCCCGATCCCGCAGATCGCCGCGAAGGTCCGGGAATCCGCCCAGAAGTGGCACGGGGCTCCCGGTATCGCCGTCCTCGACTTCGACAACGACGGCGACCTCGACGTCTACACCACCAATGGTCCCGGGGCGGCCAACAGCCTCTACAAGAACATGCTGATCGAGACCGGCGCCACCACCTTCGTCGACGTCGCGGCGCAGGCCGGCGTCGCGCTGGTCAATCACGACAGCTCGGGCGTCTGCTTCGGCGACCTCGACAACGACGGCAGCCAGGAGCTGTACGTCCTCGGTTCCGGCTTTGCGAACCACCTGTTCCACAACAACGGCAACGGCACCTTCTCGGACATCACCCCCACCGCCGGCGTGGGTGGCCAGCCCTCCTGGTTCTACGCGGGCTGCTCGATGGGTGACGTCAACAACGACGGTCTGCTCGACATCGTGGTGGGCACCACCTACCACCCGTGGACGCATCGCCGCCCGGTCTTCCAGGCGGGGTTCATCTCCGGCACCGAGCCCGACTATCTGTTCGTCAACAACGGCAATCTCACCTTCACGAACGCCAGCCAGAGCTCGGGCATCCGCAACCTGCTGGGCGCCAACGTGCCGGCCGGCCGCAACGTCACCTGGGGCATCGCGCTGGTCGACATCGACCAGGACGGCGACCTCGACCTGATGGAGGCCGAGGATGCCGGCCCCGGCGACACCGAGCGCGGTTACATGCGTCTGCTCAAGAACGACGGCACCGGCCACTTCACCGATGAGACCTTCAATCTCGGTCTCAAGGTCGCCGGCGGCTTCATGGGCTACGCTTTCACCGACCTCAACTGCGACGGCACCATCGACTTCTTCGTCACCGACACCGGCAGCTACCTGACGCCGGGCCGGGCCTCCCGCTGGTACCTGCAGAACGCCGACGGCTCCTTCACGAATCCGGGTCTCGGCAGCCTCGGCGGAACCCCCTTCGGCTGGGGCACGTCGCCGCTCGACTATGACAACGACGGCGACGTCGACATCTTCTACGACGGCAAGGTCGACATGCTGCGGCAGATCCAGCTCGACAACCCGGGCGTGCTGCTGCAGAACTCGGGCACTTGCTCGGCCAACATGCTGTATGACGGCAAGGCCATTCTGGAAGACCACCGGCCGCGCCTCGTCGAGGGTGTCGCCGTCGGCGACCTGAACAACGACGGTTTCGACGACATCCTCACCGTCTCCGAGATGGACATCACGCCGTTCAACTTCTTCCTCTTCGTGCCGACCGCCTCGCCGACGCCGCGCAGCCCGGTGTTCGACAAGATCGCGGCGTTCGAAACCGCCTTCTTCGCGTTCACCTCGGCCGGCTTCGAGTACGTGGATCCGGTGATCAACGACGGCACCCTCTCGATCGAGATCAACAGCGCCAACAACGGCAACAAGTCCGCTCAGCTCACGCTGCGCGGTGCCAAGGGCCTGGCGGCCGGCGGCAAGGTCAACCGTGACGGCATCGGCGCCGTGATCAGCTTCACGCCCGACGGCGGCAAGACCTCCATCCGCCCGGTCGTGGGTGGCGCGAGCTACGCCTCGCAGGACAGCCTGCGGACGACGTTCGGCCTCGGCAAGACGGCTCAGGGAACCGCCGACATCTTCTGGCCGGGCGGCTTGCACAACCGCCTCTATGACGTGAAGGCCGGCGAGAAGCTGGTGGTGCCCGAGATCCCCTGCGACTACGCCAACTGGACGGACAACCTGGGGCCGCGCGCGTCGCGCAAGGCTCACCGCGCGCTCTATCAGCAGTGCGTCGACAAGTCCCTGCAGAGCCTGACCGCCAAGGGTGTGATCAACAAGAAGTACTCGCAGCGTCTCCTGACGAGCGCGCTGCGCGCCTTCGACTCCGAGACGAATCCCTGAGGCCGTGTCCGGAACTCCGACCACGACCCTGAAACGTTCGTAGCCGCAGGTCGCCGCCCGCCACGCGCTTGCGTGGCGGGCTTCGTTGTAAAAAGGCTCTGACCTCAAGGGCGCCAACCACCATGGAAACACTGCTGCGCGATCTTCGACTGGCCTTCCGCAGTCTTTTGAAGAACCGGGGGTTCACCTTCGCGGCTCTCCTCTGCCTGGCCCTGGGCATCGGCGCGAGCAGTGCGATCTTCAGCGTCGTCAACACCGTGCTGCTCAAGCCGCTCCCCTTCGCCGAGCCGGACCGGGTGACGATGATCTGGAACCAGTTCCTCCTCCAGGACACTGCCAAGTCCCCCTTCTCCGGGCGGGAGTTCCTGGACCTGCAGCGCCAGACCACGGTGTTCGACGGTGTCGGTGCGGTGGCTCCGCAGTTCGTCAGCCTCACGGGCAAGAACGAGCCGCTGGAGCTGCTGGCCAGCCGTGCCACGGCGAGCCTGTTCCCGACGCTGGGGGTGAAACCGGCGATCGGACGGGTCTTCACCGCCGACGAGGACGTGCTGGGCAGGAACAACGTCGCCGTCCTCACCCACAAGCTCTGGCGCGAGCGCTTCGGCGGCGATCCCGGCATCGTCGGAGGGAAGATCACCCTCGACGGCAAGCCGTACACCGTCGCCGGCGTCATGCCGGAGAGCTTCAGCTTCGGCAACTACTCGACCGATCTCTGGATTCCGATGGCGTTGAATCCGACCAAGCTGATGCCGCGGCAGGTCCGCACCGTGACGGTGGTCGGCAAGCTGAAGGCCGGCGTCAGCCTGGCGCGGGCCCAGGAGGAGATGAACCTCATCGCGCAGCGATTCGAGCGCGACTATCCCGAGAGCTACCCGCCGGCGAGCGGCCACGGCATCCACCTGGTGCCGGCGCGCGAGGATCTGGTGGGAGGGGTCCGGACGACCCTGCTGGTCCTCTTCGGCGCCGTCGGCCTGGTGCTGGTGATCTCCTGTATCAACGTCGCCAACCTGCTGCTCGCGCGGGCGACCTCCCGCTCCAAGGAGGTGGCGATCCGGACCGCCCTCGGCTCGAGCCGTTCCATCCTGGTCCGGCAGTTCCTGACCGAGGGTCTCGTGCTGTCGTTCTTCGGCGCCCTGCTCGGGCTGCTGATCGCGTTCTGGAGCACCCGAACGCTGGTGGCCTTCAATCCGGGCAGCATCCCCCGGCTCGACCAGGTCCGCCTCGACGGCTCGGTCCTCCTCTTCACCCTCGGCCTGGTGGTGGTGACCGGCTGCATCTTCGGGCTGGTGCCGGTCTTCCACAGCCTGGGCAAGAGTCTGCGCGCGCCGCTCCAGGACGGCGGCAAGACCTCGGGCGGAACCACCTCCGGCCAGCGGACGCGGAGCGCGCTGGTGGTGGCCGAGATCGCGATCGCGCTCGTCGTGCTCGTCGGCACCGGCCTGATGATCCAGAGCTTCCGGCGATTGCTGGACGTCGATCCCGGCTTCCGCACCCAGGGGCTCCTCACCGCCCGCTACACCCTGACGTCGGCAAGGTTCCCCGAGGAGGCGCAGGCGCTGGCGCTGCACCGGCGGCTCCTGGAGCGGGTCGCGGCCCTGCCCGGGATCGAGAGCGCGGCGACCGCCTCCGAGCTCCCGATGGGCGCCGGCTTGAACCTCTCGGGCGACGTCACCCTCGAGGGGCGGGTGCTCGGCCCGAACGAGGCGCCGCCGGTGACCGGCTGGCGGATGGTGAGCCCCGACTACTTCAAGGCCATGGGGATCCCGCTCCTCCAGGGACGGGCGCTGTCGGCGGCGGACGACGAGAACGCGCCCGGCGCCGTGGTCCTGGACGAGGCGCTCGCGCGCCGCCTCTGGCCCGCCGAGAGCGCGCTCGGCAAGCGCCTGAAGCTCAACGCCCGCACGCCGGCGCAGAGCGTCTGGCGCACGGTGGTCGGCGTCGTCGGGCACGTCCGCCAGCAGGGGCTGGCCGAGGCCGGCGGCGATCAGCTCTATGTCCCGCTGGCGCAGTACCCGGTGCGGCTGACGACCCTGGTGCTGCGCCCCGCCGGCGGCAGCCCGGAAAGCCTGGCCGCGGGGCTGCGCGACGCCGTCCGGTCGATCGACCGCGACCTTCCGATCGACGTCAAGACGATCGACCAGGTGATCGACGACTCGTTGAGCCGGCAGCGCTTCAACACGCTGCTCTTCACCTTCTTCGGCTGCGTCGCGCTCGCCCTGACGGTGATCGGCGTCTACGGGGTGATGGCCTACTCGGTGGCCCAGCGCACGCGCGACGTGGGCATCCGCATGGCGCTCGGCGCCGGCAAGCAGGACGTGCTGCGCCTGATCGTCGGCCAGGGGGCGCGGCTCACCTCGGCCGGGCTCGTCCTCGGCCTCGCCGCGGCCTGGGGGCTGTCAAGGCTGATGCTGAGCCTGCTCTATGGCGTCGGGGCGAGCGACGCCGTCACCTTCGTCGGCGTCCCGCTCCTGCTCGGAGCGCTGGGGCTCGCGGCGAGCTATCTGCCCGCGCGCCGCGCGGCGAAGGTCGATCCCCTCGTGGCGCTCCGCTACGACTGATCCGGATGTGAAGCTGGCGATGGTGACCTGGAAATGAAGAAAGAGAACATCGAGAATATCTACCGTCTGTCGCCCATCCAGCAGGGAATGCTGTTCCATACCCTCTACGCGCCGGGCGAGGGGGTCTATTTCGAGCAGTTCAACATGACGTTCGGCGCGGGCTTCGAACCCGCGATCTTCGAGCGGACCTGGCAGGATCTGGTGGCGCGGAATCCGATCCTGCGGACCTCGTTCATCTGGGAGAGCCTGGAGGAGCCGGTCCAGGTCGTCAACCGGCAGGTCGAGCTCCCCTTCGAGGTCCTGGACTGGCGCGGCCTTCCCGAGGCGGAGAAGGAGCCGAAGCTCCAGGAGCGCATCGCCGAGGAGCGGCGGCGGGGGTTCGATCTGCTGCAGGCGCCGCTGATCCGCTTCTGCGTCATCCGGCTGCGCGACGATCTCTACCATGTGATCTGGAGCTACCACCACCTGATCCTCGACGGCTGGTCAGTGGGCCTGCTGCTGCAGGACGCGAACGCGCTCTACCGGGCCGCGGTCACCGGCGGATCGTTCCAGCCGCAGCCGCGGCGCCCGTTCCGGGATTACATCGCCTGGCTGCGGCAGCTCGACCTCTCCGCGATCGAGGGCTACTGGCGGCGGGTGCTCGGCGGCTTCACCACGCCGACGCCGCTCGGCGTCGACCGCCCCGCCGGGCGGAGCCGGCCGGAGGAGAGCGGCCGCGACATGAAGTTCGCCCTCGTCCCGGAGGCGGAGAGCGAAGCCCTGAAGGCGTGGGCGCGGGAGAACCGGCTCACCATCAGCACGGTGCTACAGGGAGCCTGGTCCCTGGTCCTGTCCCGCTACAGCGGAGAGGACGACCTGGTCTTCGGCGTCACGGTCTCCGGCCGCCCCCCTTCCCTGTCCGGGGTGGACACGATGCTGGGCTGCTTCATCAACACGCTGCCGGTGCGCGTCCGCGTGCCGGGCGGCGCGCCGGTCCGCGCCTGGCTCCAGAGCCTGCAGGCGGACCAGCTGGAGATGCGGCGCTACGAGCAGAGCCCGCTGGTCCAGGTGCTGGGCTGGTCCGACGTGCCGCGTCCGACCCCCCTGTTCGAGAGCATCTTCGTCTTCGAGGGGTTCATGGAAACGGCCCGCGAGGGGGTGTTCCAGCGCACCGGCTATCCGCTCACCCTGGTGGCGGGACCGGACCGCGAGATCGTGCTGCGCATCGACTACGAGCTCGAGCGCTTCGAGCCGGCGGTGATCGCGCGCCTCCTCGGACACATGCGGAGCGTGCTCCCGGCCTTCCTGGCCAACCCCGAGCAGCGGCTGGACGAGATCGACATCCTCACCGCCAGCGAGCTCCGGCAGGTGCGGGAGTGGTCGGCGACCGCCGTCCGCTATGGCGGCGCCGATCTCCTGCTGCACGAGATCATCGCGGCGCGGATGGCCTCCCAGCCCGATGCGGTGGCGGTGGTCTTCGGCGAGGAGTCGCTGACCTACAGGGAGCTCGGCGTCCGGGCCGGGCGGCTGGCCCGCCGGCTGCGGCGGCTGGGAGTGGGCCCCGAGGTGCTGGTCGGCGTCTGCGCCGAGCGCTCGCTCGAGATGGTGGTGGCCCTGCTGGCGGTGCTCGAGGCCGGCGGCGGCTATGTCCCCCTCGATCCCTCCTACCCGGCGGACCGTCTCGCCTACATGCTGGAGGACTCGCTGGTCCCGGTGCTGCTCGCCCAGGAGGCGGTGCTCGACCGGCTGCCCGCCTCCGAGGCCCGCGTCGTCCTGCTCGATGCCGAGGCGGAGGAGGACGCGGCCGCGGGCGAGGAGGGGCCGGCCGCCGCGGTCACCCCCGGCAACGTCGCCTACATGATCTACACCTCCGGCTCGACCGGGCGCCCCAAGGGGGCGATGAACACCCATCGCGCGATCGTCAACCGCCTGCTCTGGATGCAGGACGCCCTCGGGCTCGACGCCACCGACCGGGTGCTGCAGAAGACCCCGTTCAGCTTCGACGTCTCGGTCTGGGAGTTCTTCTGGCCGCTGATGATGGGCGCCCGGCTGGTGATGGCGAAGCCGGGCGGCCATCAGGATCCCGACTACCTGGTCGAGGAGATCGCCCGACAGGGGGTGACCACCCTCCACTTCGTCCCCTCGATGCTGCAGGTCTTCCTGGAGGCCCGCGGGCTCGAGCGCTGCGCGGCGCTGCGGCGGGTGGTCTGCAGCGGCGAGGCCCTGCCGGCCGAGCTGGCGCGGCGCTTTTACGAGGTCTTCGCGGCGCCGCTGATCAACCTTTACGGCCCGACCGAGGCGGCGGTGGACGTGAGCTGCTGGTGGTGCGCGCGCGGCGACGACCGCGCCACCGTGCCGATCGGGCGCCCGGTCGCCAACACCGAGCTGCACGTCCTGGACCGCGCCGGCCGGCGGCTGCCGATCGGCGTCGCGGGCGAGCTGTTCATCGGCGGCATCCAGGTCGGCCGCGGCTACCACCGGCGCCCCGAGCTGACGGCGGAGAAGTTCGTCCCCGATCCGTTCGGCGGCGCGGCCGAGGACCGGGCCGGCGCCCGGCTCTACCGGACGGGCGACCTCGCCCGCCATCTGCCGGACGGCGCGATCGAGTTCCTGGGCCGCATCGACCACCAGGTGAAGATCCGCGGCCTGCGCATCGAGCTGGGGGAGATCGAGGCCGCTCTCACCGCCCATCCGTCGGTGCGCGAGGCGGTGGTGGTGGCGACCCCCGACCAGCGCCTGGTCGGCTACGTGGTCGCCGCTGCCGGTGCCGAGGCCGCGCCGGCCGAGCTGCGGGCGCATCTGGCCGCCACGCTGCCGGAGTACATGGTCCCCGCGGTCTTCGTGCCCCTCGAGGCCCTGCCGCTGAGCCCCAACGGCAAGGTGGACCGCCGGGCCCTCCCCGCGCCGGGAACGGCGGCGAGCTCCGCCGCGGAGGCCTCCGCGAGCCCGCGTACCCCGCTCGAGGAGATGATCGCGGGGGTCTGGTCGGAGGTCCTGAAGGTCGGCAAGGTCGGGCGCGACGACAACTTCTTCGAGCTGGGCGGGCACTCGCTGCTGGCCACGCGCGTCCTGTCGCGCCTGCGCGAGACCCTCGGCATCGACGTGCCGCTGCGGGCGCTGTTCGAGGCGACGACGGTCGCCCGACAGGCGGCGTTGATGGAGGAGATGCGCCTGACCGCCGGCAAGCTCGCGATGCCGCCGCTGCGGCGCGTCTCGCGGGAGGGGGAGATCCCGCTCTCCTTCGGCCAGGAACGGTTCTGGTTCATCGACCGCCTGCAGCCGGGCTCGGCGGCCTACAACATCCCGGGCCGGGTGCGGATCGCGGGGCGGCTCGACACGCCGGCCCTGATGCGCGCCTTCGCCGAGGTGGTGCGCCGTCACGAGGGGCTGCGCACCGTCTTCCCCCTGCGCAAGGGAAGGGCCTCGCAGGTGATCCGGCCGGAGGTCGGCACCCTCCCCTTGGTCGACCTGCGGGGGCTGCCGGAGGCCGCCCGCGAGCGGGAGCGGCGCCACCTCGTCCAACTCGTCAGCCAGCTCCCGTTCGATCTCGCCAGGGGGCCGCTCTACCGTTTCATGCTGCTGCGCGTCGAGGACGAGGCCCATGTCCTCCTGCTCACCGTGCATCACATCGTCTCGGACGGCTGGTCGATGGGCGTGCTGGTGCGCGAGATCGGAGCTCTCTACGAGGCCTTCTCGGCGGGCCGCCCCTCGCCCCTGCCGGAGCTCCCCTTGCAGTACGCCGATTTCGCGGCCTGGCAGCGCGAGTGGCTGCAAGGGGAGGTCCTGGAGGCCCAGATCGACTTCTGGCGGCAGCGGCTGGCCGGCGCTCCGCCGGTCACCAACTTCCCGCTGGACCACCCGCGGCCCGCCCTGCAGACCTACCGGGGGGACCGCCGCGCGCTGCTGCTGACGCCGGAGCTGACCGACGGGCTGAAGGCCCTCGGGCGGCGGCAGGGGGTGACCCTGTTCATGGTGCTGCTGGCGGTGCTCGACACCCTGCTGGTGCGCCATGGTGGGCAGGAGGACCTGGTGATCGGGTCCCCCATCGCGGGGCGCGGCAAGGTGGAGGTCGAGGGGCTGATCGGCCTCTTCCTCAACATGCTGCTCCTGCGCGTCGACGCCTCCGGCAATCCGAGCTTCGCGGCCCTGCTCCTGCGCGTCCGCGAGAGCGCGCTCTCCGCCTACGCCCACCAGGACCTCCCCTTCGAGAAGCTGGTCGACGAGCTGGCGCCCGAGCGCAACCTGAGCCAGACGGCTTTCTTCCAGGTCCTGCTGGTGCTGCAGAACGCTCCCCTGGAGCCGCTGGTCCTGCCCGGGATCACCCTGTCGCCGGTGACCTCGGACGCCGAAGCCGTGAAGCTCGACTTCACTCTCGACGCCATCGAGAACTCCGGCAAGCTGGTGATCGCCCTGCGCTTCAACCCCGACCTCTTCGAGGCCACCACGATCGAGCGCCTGGCGGGGCACCTCCAGCGGCTGCTGGAGACCGTGGTGAGCCATCCCGAGCGGCCGATCCACGAGATCCCCCTGCTCAGCGAGGGGGAGCTCCAGCAGCTCCGCGAGTGGTCGGCGACCGCCGTCCACTATCCCGGGGATCTGCTGCTGCACCGGCTCATCGAGGCGCAGGTGGACCGCGATCCCGAGGCGGTGGCGGTGGTCGCCGGCGAGGCGTCGCTGACCTACCGCGAGCTCGACCGGCGCGCCAACGGCCTGGCGCGCCGACTGCGCGAGAAGGGTGTCGGGCCCGAGGTGCCGGTCGGCGTCTGCGCCGAGCGCTCGCTCGAGATGGTCGTCGCCCTGCTGGCGGTGCTCAAGGCGGGGGGAGGCTACGTGCCGCTCGACCCCTCGTACCCGGCGGACCGCCTGGCGTTCATGCTGGCGAGCGCCGGCACTCCGGTCCTGCTGGTGCAGCCGGCGCTGCTCGAACGGCTGCCGGAGCACGGCGCCGAGGTCATCCCTCTGGTCGAGGGGGAGGAGGGCGCCGAGGATCTCCGCCCCGCCGTCGAGATCGATCCCGACGGCCTCGCCTACGCCATCTTCACCTCGGGCTCGACGGGCCGGCCGAAGGGGGCGATGAACTCCCACCGCGGCATCGTCAACCGGCTGCTCTGGATGCAGGAGACCTTCGGGCTCGACGCCACCGACCGGGTGCTGCAGAAGACCCCGTTCAGCTTCGACGTCTCGGTCTGGGAGTTCTTCTGGCCGCTGATGACCGGCGCCCGGCTGGTGATGGCGAAGCCGGGCGGCCATCAGGATCCCGCCTACCTGGTCGAGGAGATCGTCGCCCAGGAGATCACCACCCTGCACTTCGTGCCCTCGATGCTGCAGGTCTTCCTGGAGGCGCGCGGGGTCGGCCGCTGCGGCTCGCTGCGCCGCGTCCTGTGCAGCGGCGAGGCGCTGCCCGCCGAGCTGGCGCGGCGTTTCTACGAGCTCCTGGACGCCCCGCTCCACAACCTCTACGGCCCGACCGAGGCCGCGGTCGACGTCAGCTGGTGGCCCTGCGAGCGCGGCAGCTCCCGCGCCGCCGTGCCGATCGGAAGACCGGTCGCCAACACCGGGCTGCGCATCCTCGGCCGCGAGGGGGAGCTGATGCCGGTCGGGGTCGCCGGCGAGCTCTGGATCGGCGGCGTGCAGGTCGGCCGCGGGTACCTCGGCCGGCCCGAGCTGACGGCGGAGCGCTTCGTCCCCGACCCCTTCGGCCCGCCCGGGTCCCGGGCCTACCGCACGGGCGATCTCACCCGCTTCCTGCCGGACGGCGCCATCGAGTTCCTGGGGCGGATCGACTTCCAAGTGAAGATCCGCGGCTTCCGCATCGAGCTGGGAGAGATCGAGGCGGCGCTGACCGGCCAGGGGTCGGTGCGCGAGGCGGTGGTGGTGGCCGACCGCTCCACCGGGACGGCGGGGGCGGTGGGCGACTGGCGGCTGATCGCCTACGTCGTGGCCGCCGCGGGCGCGGAGGTCACCGTCGCCGACCTGCGCTCCCACCTCGGGACGGCCCTGCCGGAGTACATGATCCCCTCGGTGTTCGTGCTGCTCGACGCCCTGCCGCTCAACCCCAACGGCAAGGTGGACCGCAAGGCCCTGCCGGCCCCGGATTTCGAGGCCACCGGCGCCGCCGCGGAGTACGTGGCGCCGCGGACGGTCCTGGAGACCGGCCTCGCCCGGCTGTGGAGCGAGGTGCTGGGGGTCGAGGTCGAGCGCATCGGCCTGCGGGACCACTTCTTCGACCTCGGCGGCAACTCGATCACCGGCGCGATCTTCGTCAACCAGCTCCAGGAGATGCTGGGGGAGATCATCCACGTCGTGGCGCTGTTCGACGCGCCGGTCCTGGAGCGTTTCGCCGCCTTCGTGGCGCGGGAGTATCCGGCCGGCGTGGCGCGGGTCTGGGGCGAGGAGGTCGCCGAGGGGAGCGCCGCGCCGGTCCCCGAGCCCACGGTCGACGAGGAGCGGCTGGCGCAGATCCGCTGGCATCTGCGCACGCTGGCGCCCGCCGCCCTCGACGGCATCGTCAATCCTCCCGCGCTGTTCGTGCTCTCGCCGCCGCGCTCGGGCTCGACGCTGCTGCGCGTGATGCTGGGCGGCAACCCGCAGCTCTTCGCGCCGCCGGAGCTCGAGCTGCTCAACTTCAACACCCTGCGCGAGCGGCGGGAGGCCTTCCCGGGCCGCGACAGCTTCCGGCTGGAGGGCCTGCTGCGGGCGGTCGTCGAGGTCCAGGGGATCACCCCGGAGGAGGCGGCCACGCTGGTCGAGCAGCTCGAATGGAACGGCACGACGGCGCAGGAGGCCTACCGCATCCTCCAGGAGCGCATCGCGCCGCGCCTGCTGGTCGACAAGACGCCGACCTACGCCTGGGATCCGGCGACGCTGCGGCGCGCCGAGGAGATGTTCGGCGGCGCCCGCTATCTGCACCTGGTCCGCCACCCCTACGGCACCATCCACTCCTTCGAGGAGGCCCGGATCGACCAGATCTTCTTCGCGGAAGACCACTCGTTCGACCGCCGGGAGCTGGCCGAGGCGCTGTGGGGGATCGCGCACCAGAACATCCTCGACTTCCTCGCCGAGGTCCCGCCGGAGCGCCAACAGACCATCCGGTTCGAGGATCTCCTGAAGGACCCCGAGGGGGTTCTGCGCGGGGTGTGCGCGTCGCTCGGGATCGACTATCACCCCGACATGGCCGAGCCCTACAGGAAGCGGCGGGCGCGGATGACGGACGGCCTCCACGCCGAGTCGCGAATGCTCGGGGACGTCAAGTTCCACGAGCATCGCGGGGTCGACGCGGCGGTGGCCGAACGCTGGCGCGAAGCCTACGACCACGACTTCCTCGGCGAGGCGACATGGCGGCTGGCAGCCCGGCTGGGCTACGACACCGAGCGCGAGCGTGTGGGGGTCATCGCCGGGCTGGAAGGGGAGGCGGCGGTCCTCGAAGCTGGCGGCTGGCGGGAAGGGGAGCCGCTGCCGCTCTCCTTCTCGCAGGAGCGGCTCTGGTTCCTCGACCAGCTCGATCCGGGGACGCGGACCTACAACGTCTCGATGAGCGTGCGCCTGCTCGGCCGCCTCGACGTGCCGGTGCTCGGCCGCAGCCTGGAGGAGATCGCGCGCCGCCACGCCGCGCTGCGCACCACGTTCGCGGCGGCGCAGGGGAACCCGGTCCAGATCGTCGGCCCGGAGCCGCGGCTGGAGCCCCAGATCGTCGATCTCTCCGCGCTGCCCGCCGCGGCGCGCGATCTCGCGGTCCGCGACGCCGTCGCGGCCTACGGCGGCGAGCCGTTCGACCTCGCCGGCGGCCCGCTGATCCGGGCCCTGCTGGTGCGGATGGAAGCCGAGGACCACGTCGCCTCGTTCACCGCCCATCACATCGTCTGCGACGGCTGGTCGATCGGCGTGCTGGTGCGCGAGGTGGCGGCTCTCTACGCCGCCTTCGTGGCAGGGGAGCCGTCGCCGCTGCCGGCGCTGCCGGTGCAGTACGCCGACTTCGCCCGCTGGCAGCGGCGCTGGCTGGAAGGGGCGGCCATCGAGCGGCAGCTCGCCTACTGGCGCGAGCGGCTCGCCGGCGTGCCGGTCCTGCAGCTCCCGGGCGACCGGCCGCGCCCGAGCGTCCAGAGCTTCCGCGGCTCGACGCACGGCTTCGTGCTCTCGGGCGAGCTCTCGGCCTCCCTGCGGACGCTGAGCCGCGAGCGCGGAGCGACCAGCTTCATGACCGTGATGGCGGCCTTCCAGGCCTTCCTCGGCCGCTACTCCGGGCAGGAGGACTTCGCCGTCGGCTCGCCCGTGGCCGGCCGCAACCGCAGGGAGCTCGAGCCGCTGATTGGGTTCTTCGTCAACACGCTGGTGCTGCGCGCCGACCTCGCGGGGGCGCCCGGCTTCGCGGCGCTGCTGGAGCGGGTGCGCCGGACGGCGCTGGAGGGCTACGCCCACCAGGACGTGCCGTTCGAGAAGGTAGTGCAGGAGATCGCCCCCGAGCGCAACCTGAGCTACCCGCCGCTGTTCCAGGTGATGCTCGCCTTCCAGAACGCCCCGGCGGGGCGCTTCGAGCTGCCCGGCCTCACCCTCGCCCCGGTGGCCGAGGACTTCGCGGTCTCGAAGTTCGACCTCTCCCTGACCGTGTTCGACAACGGCCCGCAGATCTTCGGGCAGTGGGTCTACAGCACCGCCCTCTTCGAGGCGGAGACGATCGCCCGCTGGGCCGGGCACTTCCAGACCCTGCTCACAGAGCTGACGGCCGATCCCGCCCGCCGCGTCGCCGAGCTGCCGCTGCTCACCGCCCCCGAGCGGGAGCAGCTCCTGGTGGAGTGGAACCGGCCGCCGGCCGACTACCCCGACGAGGGTTTCGTCCATCGCCTCGTCGAGGAGCAGGCCGCGAGGACTCCGGAGGCCGCCGCCGTCGTCTTCGAGGGGGAGAGCCTCGGCTATGGCGAGCTGAACGCGCGCGCCAACCGGCTCGCCCGGCATCTCCGGGAGCTCGGCGTGGGGCCGGAGTCGGTGGTGGGGATCAGCGCCGAGCGCTCGTTCGAGATGGTGGTGGGGCTGCTCGCCATCCTCAAGGCGGGCGGCGCCTATCTGCCGCTCGATCCCGCGCTGCCGGCCGAGCGGCTGGCCTTCATGATGGAGGACGCCGGCATCGGGCTGCTGCTGGCCCAGGAGCGGCTGGTGCCGGATCTCCCGGCGCGCGGCGGCCTCCGGATCGTCCTGCTCGATTCGCTCGACGGTCCTGTCACCGGGAGCCCGGAAGATCTGGGCGTTCCGGTGCTGCCGGAGAACCCCGCCTACGTCATCTACACCTCGGGCTCGACCGGGCAGCCGAAGGGGGTCGTGGTCTCCCACCGCGCGCTCGGCAACCGCCTGCAATACGCCCGCACGGGGGACGTAACCGCGGCGGACGCCTTCCTCCAGAAGACGACGATCAGCTTCGACGTCTCGCTGCTCGAGATCTTCGCCCCGCTCGCCGCCGGCGGCCGGACCGTGCTCGCCCGTCCCGGCGGCCAGCAGGACGCGGCCTACCTGGTGGATCTCATCCGCGAGCAGGGGATCACCTACGCCTCCTTCCCTCCGGCGCTGCTCTCCGTGCTGTTCGAGCAGCCGGGGTTCGACCGCTGCACGAGCCTGCGCACCGTCGTCACCGGCGGCGAGACGGTCCCCGCCCCGCTGCCGGGGCAGTTCTACGCCGTCCTGCCGGGCGCCGACCTGCTCAACCGCTACGGCCCGACGGAGGCGACGATCTCGGTCACCTCCTGGCTCTGCGAGCGGGGAGCGCCGCCGCGCACGCTGCCGATCGGCCGGCCGACGGCGAAGGCGCGCGTCTACCTGCTCGACCGCGAGCTGCAGCCGGTGCCGGTGGGCATGCCGGGGGAGATCTTCCTCGGCGGCCTCTGCGTGGCGCGCGGCTATCTGAGCCAGCCGGCGCTGACGGCGGAGAAGTTCGTCCCCGATCCCTTCTCGGAAGATGCCGGGCAGCGCCTCTACCGCACCGGCGACCTCGCCCGCTACCGGCCGGACGGCGCCATCGAGTTCGCCGGCCGCGTCGACCAGCAGGTCAAGATCCGCGGCTTCCGGGTCGAGCTGGGGGAGATCGAGGCCGTCCTCGCCCGCCATCCGGCGGTGCGCGAGGTGGCGGTGGTCGACCGCGAGGACGGGCCCACCCGCAGCCTCGCCGCCTACCTGGCCTTCCAGCCGGGGGAGGCGCCGGAGGAGGGGGAGCTGCGGCGGTTCCTGCTCGCCGCCCTGCCGCCCTACATGGTGCCCGCGGACTTCGTGGTGATGGCGGCCCTGCCGCTGGCGCCGACCGGTAAGGTCGACCGCCGCGCCCTGCCGGCGCCGGAGCGCCGGAGCGCCGCCGCCGGCTTCGCGGCGCCGCGCAATCCGGCCGAGGAGCGGCTGGCGGCGATCTGGGCGGCGCTGCTGGCGCGCGAGACGGTCGGCATCCACGACAGCTTCTTCGACCTCGGCGGCCACTCGCTGCTCGCGACGCAGGTGATCTCCCGGGTGCGCGAGAGCTTCGGCGTCGAGCTGCCGCTGCGCCTGCTGTTCGAGCGGCCGACGGTCGCCGCGCTGGCCGAAGCGGTGGATGCCGCCCTCGTCACTGGTTCCGGGCCGGAAGCGCCGCCTCTCGTGCCGGTGCCGCGCGGCGGCGACCTGCCGCTCTCCTTCGCCCAGCAGCGGCTCTGGTTCCTCGAGCAGCTCCAGCCGGGCACGGCCACCTACAACATGCCCGCCGCCGTCCGCTTCCGCGGCGCGCTCGACGTGGCCGCCCTGCGCGAGAGCCTGCGCGAGGTGATGCGCCGCCACGAGTCGCTGCGCACCACCTTCGCCGTGCGCGGCGGCACCCCGGTGCAGGTGGTGTCGGCGCTGGAGCTTGATTTGCCGGTAATCGATCTCGGCGCTCTGCCGGAAGAGGAGCGGGAGGCGGCCGTCCGCCGGCTCGCCGGCGAGGAGGCGCGGCGGCCGTTCGATCTCGGCGCCGGCCCGCTGATCCGCGCCACGCTCCTGCGCGCCGGCGAGGACGAGCACGTCGTCCTGCTGACCCTGCACCACATCGTCGCCGACGGCTGGTCGATCGGCGTGCTGATCGGCGAGCTGGGAGCCCTCTACCCGGCCCTGCTCGCCGGCGCGCCGTCGCCGCTGCCCGGGCTCGCCGTCCAGTACGGCGACTTCGCCGTCTGGCAGCGGCAGTGGCTGCGCGGCGAGGTGCTGGCGTCGCAGCTCGCCTACTGGCGGCGGGTGCTCGCCGGCCATGCCGTCCTGCAGCTCCCCACCGACCGCCCGCGGCCGGCCGTCCAGCAGTTCCGCGGCGCCGACGAGCCGCTCGCCTTCGGCCGCGAGGCGAGCCGGGCGTTCCTCGACCTCGGCCGGCGGCAGGGGGCGACCTCCTACATGACGCTGCTGGCGGGCTTCCAGGCGCTGCTCTACCGCTACTCGGGGCAGGATGACGTGATCGTCGGCGCCACCGTCGCCGGGCGGGACCGCCGGGAGCTCGAGCCGCTGATCGGCTTCTTCGTCAACACGCTGCCGATGCGCACCGATCTGTCGGGCCGGCCAGCCTTCCGCGAGCTGCTCGACCGCGTGCGCGAGGTCGCCCTCGGCGCCTTGAGCCATCAGGACCTGCCGTTCGAGAAGCTGGTCGAGGAGCTGCAGCCGGAGCGCGACTTGTCGCGCTCGCCGCTGTTCCAGGTGGTCCTCCAGTTCCAGCAGGCCGCGGCCGCGGTGGCGCCCCTCGAGCTGCCCGGCCTCACCCTCAGCCCGGTCGAGGGGAGCAGCCAGAGCGCCAAGTTCGACGTCGTGCTCAACCTGCGGGAGGGCGCCGGCGGCCTCCTCGGCGTCTGGAAGTTCAACACCGACCTCTTCGACCGCTCGACCCTCGCGCGCATGTCCCGGCACTTCGAGACGCTGATCGCCGGCGCCGCCGCCGATCCGGACCGCAGCCTGGCGGAGCTGCCGATCCTCACCGAGGCGGAGCGCCGGCAGCTCGGTCTCGAGGAGCGCCGGACGGAAGCGCTCGGCGGCCCCTGCCTGCACGAGATCTTCGCGGCCCAGGCGGCGCGCGCGCCGGAGGCGATCGCGGTGACCTGCGACGGCGAGGGGCTGAGCTACGGCGAGCTCGACCGCGGAGCGAACCGGCTGGCGCACCACCTGATCGCCGCGGGCGTCGCGCCCGGGGATCTCGTGGGCCTCTGCCTCGAGCGGTCCGCCGACATGGTGGTGGCGATCCTCGCCGTGCTCAAGGCCGGCGGCGCCTACGTCCCCCTCGATCCGGCGTACCCGCGGGAGCGGCTGGCCTTCATGCTGGAGGACAGCCGGGTGCCGGTGCTGATCGCCCAGGAGTCGCTGGCCACCGCCCTGCCGGAGCCCGGCCCCGGCACCCGGGTGATCCTGCTCGACCGCGACCGCGAGCGGATCCTCGGCGAGAGCGCCGGCGATCCGCGGGTCTCCGTCGCGGCGGACTACCCGGCCTACGTCATCTACACCTCGGGCTCGACGGGGCAGCCCAAGGGGGTGGTGGTGCGCCACGGCAACGCCGCGCGGCTGTTCACCGCCACCGAGCCCTGGTTTGGCTTCGGCCCCGAGGACGTCTGGACGCTGTTCCACTCCTACGCCTTCGACTTCTCGGTCTGGGAGCTCTGGGGCGCCCTGCTCCACGGCGGCCGGCTGGTGGTCGTGCCGTACTGGGTGAGCCGCTCGCCCGAGGCGTTCTACGACCTGCTGGCGACGGAGCGGGTGACGGTGCTCAACCAGACGCCGTCGGCGTTCCGCCAGCTCATCTGGGCCGAGGAGTCGGCGCTCGGCGGCGCGGCTCCGGACCTCGCCCTGCGCTACGTGGTCTTCGGCGGCGAGGCGCTGGAGCCGGCGAGCCTCGCGCCCTGGTTCGAGCGCCACGGCGATCAGACGCCCCGGCTGATCAACATGTACGGCATCACCGAGACGACGGTGCACGTCACCTACCGCCCGATCGGCTGGGCGGAGGTGGCCGGCGCCGGCAGCGTCATCGGCCGGCCGATCCCCGACCTCGGGCTCTACGTGCTCGACGCCGCCGCCCAGCCGCTGCCGGCGGGGGTGCCGGGGGAGATCCACGTCGGCGGCGCCGGCCTCGCCCTGGGCTATCTCGGCCGGCCGGAGCTGACCGCCGAGCGCTTCGTGCCCGATCCCTACGGCGAGCCGGGCTCGCGGCTCTACCGCAGCGGCGACCTGGCGCGCTTCCTGGCCGACGGCGACGTCGAGTACCTGGGGCGGATCGACCACCAGGTGAAGATCCGCGGCTTCCGCATCGAGCTGGGGGAGATCGAGTCGGCGCTCGCCGCCCATCCGGCGGTGCGCGAGGCGGTGGTGCTGGCCCGCGAGGAGGGCGCCGAACGCCGCCTGGTGGCCTACGTGGTGCCGGCCGGCGGTGATGCGCCCAGCCTCGCCGAGCTGCGGGAGGCGCTCGCCGCCACTCTCCCCGAGTACATGCTGCCGTCGTCGCTGGTGGCGCTCGAGCGGATGCCGCTGACCGCCAACGGCAAGGTGGACCGCCGCGCCCTGCCGGCCCCCGGGCGCCGGGAGCGGTGCTCGAGGGCCTCCTATGTTCCCCCGGCGAACGACCTCGAGCGGTTCCTCGCCGATCTCTGGCAGGAGGTCCTGAAGGTCCCGCGGGTCGGGGTGCACGACGACTTCTTCGCGGTGGGGGGGAGCTCGATCACCGGCGCGGTGCTGGTCAGCCGGCTGCAGGAGAAGCTGCGGGAGATCGTCCACGTGGTGGTGATCTTCGACCACCCCACGATCGCCGAGATGTCCGCCTATCTGATCGACCAGCATCCGGAGGGGGTGGCGAGGCTGTTCGGCCGCGGTGCCCTCGGCAGCTCGGGCGGGCGGGCGGCGGCGGTGGAGGCCGCCGGCGACGCGGAGCTCGCGGAGCTGCGGAGCCTGATCCGGCCGCTCGCGCCGCTGGCGCAGGCGCCGGCCAAAAACCCCCGGGCGGTCTTCGTGCTCTCGCCGCCGCGCTCGGGCTCGACCCTGATGCGGGTGATGCTCGGCGGCCATCCGCGGCTCTTCTCGCCGCCGGAGCTGGAGCTGCTCACCTTCAACACGCTCCAGGAGCGCCGGGCGGCGTTCAGCGGCCGCGACGCCTTCTGGCTCGAGGGGGTGATCCGCGCCGTCATGGAGATCCGCGGCTGCGACGCCGAGGAGGCCGAGGCGCTGGTCGCCGGCTGCGAGCGGGAGGGGCTGACGGCGCTCGAGTTCTACGGCCGGCTGCAGGAGTGGCTCGGCGACCGCATCCTGGTCGACAAGACCCCCTCCTACGCGCTCGATCCGGCGGTGCTGCGGCGGGCCGAGGAGGGGTTCGAGGAGCCGCGCTACATCCACCTCATCCGCCATCCGCTGGGCATGATCCACTCCTTCGAGGAGGCCAAGCTCGACCAGCTCTTCTTCCGCTACGAGCACCCGTTCTCCCGGCGCCAGCTCGCCGAGCTGATCTGGCGGGAGAGCCACGAGAACATCGTGGAGTTCCTGGGCGGCGTGCCGGCCGGCCGCCAGCACTGGGTCCGCTTCGAGGACCTGCTGCGCGAGCCGGAGGCGATCCTGCGCGGGATCTGCGAGTTCCTGGGGCTCGAGTACCACCCCGACATGGCGGAGCCCTACAAGCGCAAGTCGGCCCGCATGACCGACGGCGTCCACGCCGAGTCGCGCATGCTGGGCGACGTCAAGTTCCACCAGTACCAGGGGGTCGACGCCCGGGTGGCGGAGCGGTGGCGGGAGAGCCACGCCCTGGAGTCCCTCGACGGCGGGACGCGCGGCCTCGCGGCCCGGCTCGGCTACGACGTCGAGCCGGAGGAGCCCGGGGAGCGCTGGTCGCCGATCTCCTCCGTGCTGGTCGGCCTGCAGCCGGGGGGCTCGGAGCCGCCGCTCTTCCTGGTCCACCCGCTCTCCGGCGAGCTCTTCCTCTACCGCCAACTGGTGGCGGCGCTGGGGCCGGAGCAGCCGGTCTACGGCTTCCAGGCGGTGGGCTTCGCCGCCGACGAGGAGCCGCTGGCGACCGTCGAGGAGATGGCGGCCGTCTACGTCGACGCGCTGCTCTCGTTCCAGCCCCAGGGGCCCTACCTGCTGGCCGGCAGCTCGCTGGGCGGGCTGATCGCCTTCGAGATGGCGCGCAAGCTGCGCTCCCTGCAGCGGGAGGTGGCCTTCCTGGCGCTGCTCGACGCGCCCGATCCCGCCCGCTTCGCGCGCCGGCAGGAGGACGCGGAAGGGGATGCCGAGCTGTCGATCCTGCAGCACGTCGCCCAGGGGGCTCCGGGGGTTTCGCTCGACGATCTCCGCGCGCTGGCGCCGGAGGAGCGCCTGGAGCTCATCCTCGACCATGGACGGCGGGCGGGCACCCTCGCCGGGTCGTTCGGCCTGCCCGAGCTGCGGCGGCTGGTGCGGGTGGTGCGCGCCAACCGGCAGGCGGTGCGCGCCTACGAGCCGCAGCCGTTCGACACCGGCCTGTTCTACATCCGCGCCGAGGGGGGGCTGGGGGACGACGCCGTCTGGGCCGGGCTGGCGCTCGGCGGCGCCGAGGTCCACGAGGCTCCGGGCAACCATCTCTCGATGCACTTCCCGCCGCATGCCGGGACGCTGGCGGCACGGCTGCGCGGCTGCATCGAGCGCGCCCTGCGGGCGCGGGTGGCGGAGGCCGGCGACGAGGGGGCGGGGCGCGCGGTCGAGACGTAAGCCCGATTGTGGTAGCCTACTGCGCTCGCTACGCCTCTGTCGCCGGGTACCCCTGAACAGGTTGGGAGAGTTTTTCTGATGAACGAACGTCTGACTCGTAAAGACATCAAACGCGACGACTTCACCGCCGCCATGGGCCGCGGCGTCGAGTACGCCGGCAGCCACGTCCGGAACATCGCCTACGCGATCGGCGGCATCCTCCTGCTCGTGGCGCTCGGGATCGCGATCCACTTCTATCGCGCGAACCGCCTGGAGGAGGCCAACCACGCCCTGGCCGGGGCGATGAAGGTCTACCAGGCCCCCGTCGCCGCGACCGGCGCCAAGCCCACGGACCCCGACGAGCCGAGCTTCCCGACCGAGGCCGCCCGCCGGACGCGCGCCCAGGAGCTGCTGAAGAAGGTCCACGACGACTACGGCTCGACCGCCGCCGGCGCCGTGGCCAGCCTCTACCTCGCCCAGATCGCCGCCGACGAGGGGCGCCTGGACGAGGCCCGCAAGCTCTGGAACGACTACGCCGACGACCACGAGGGGACCATGCTCGGCGCCGAGGCGCGGCTCAACCTGCTCGCCCTCGACCGCAAGCAGGGCAAGGGGGAGCAGGTCGCCCAGCAGCTGCGCGGGATGCTCGAGAAGGGGGACACGCCGCTGCCGCAGGACATGATCCTGCACGAGCTGGGGACCACCCTGGAGGATCTCCACCGCCCGCAGGAGGCGATCCAGTCCTACCAGCGGATCCTCGACGAGTTCCCGCAGTCCCCCTACCGCACGGAAGCCCAGCAGAAGGTGGCGGCCCTCGATCCGACGCGCGCCCCGGCGGGCGGCGGCCTTCCGGGCGGCATGCCGGCCGGCTTCCCCGGCTGACCGATCCCCACCCGATCGCGGATCGCTGATGCTCCTTCCCTACCGCATCCTGGAGCGCAAGCGCGCCGGGATGCGGCTCGACGCCGAGGAGATCCGGTCGGTCGCCCAGGGCGCCACCGACGGCTCCTGGAGCGAGGGGCAGCTCGCGGCCTTCCTGATGGCGGCCGCCATCCGCGGGCTGGACGGCGAGGAGACCCGCGCCCTGACGCTCGCGATGCGCGACTCGGGGGAGCTCTGGGATCTCGGGACGGAGGTCCCGCGCCTCTGCGACAAGCACTCGACGGGGGGCGTCGGCGACAAGGTGTCGCTGGTGATCGCGCCGCTGCTCGCGAGCTGCGGGCTGCCGGTCTTCATGCTCGCCGGCCGCGGCCTCGGCCACACCGGCGGCACCATCGACAAGCTGGAGAGCATCCCCGGGATGGACCTGCGGCTCGACCGCGGCCGCTGCCTCGACCTGCTCGCCCGCTGCGGCATGGCGATCGGCGCCGCCACCGCCGGGCTCGCTCCCGCCGACCGCCGCCTCTACGCCCTGCGCGACGTCACCGCCACCGTCGACTCGATCCCGCTGATCACCGCCAGCATCCTGTCGAAGAAGCTGGCCACCGCCGCCGCCGCCGTGGTCTTCGACGTCAAGACCGGCAACGGCGCCTTCCTCCCCGAGCTCGACCGCTCGCTGGAGCTGGCGCGCGGCCTGGTCGAGACCTCGCGCGCCCTCGGCACGCCGGCCGCCTGCCTGGTCACCGACATGAGCCAGCCGCTCGGCCGCTGGGCCGGCCACGCCGCCGAGGTCCGCGAGTCGCTCGACGCCCTGGCGGGGGAGGGGCCGGAGGACCTCATGGAGGTCACCTTCGCCCTCGCCGAGGAGGTGGCTCGGCTCGCCGGCCAGCCCGTGGAGCGGCGGGAGATGGCGGCGGCGATCGCCTCCGGCCGCGCCCGCGAGGCCTTCGAGCGCTGGGCCGCGCTCCAGGGCGCCGACCCCGCGTGGCTGCGCGCCCCGCGCTTCGACCTCGCCCCGGTCGAGCGGCCGCTCCTCGCCCGGCGCTCCGGCCACCTCGCCGCGGTGGACGTGCGCCAGCTCGGGCTCCTCCTGGTCGAGGCCGGCGGCGGCCGCGCCCACCCCGGCGACGCCATCGACTTCGGGATCTCCCTCGACACCCGGGTCCGCCTCGGCGCCGCGGTGGAGGAGGGGGAGGAGCTGGCCCGGGTCTATCTGCGGCAGGAGAATGAGCGCTTGGCGGAGGCGTTCGCGGCCTGCTTCGAGGTAGGCGAGGGTGGCGAGGCGCCACCTTTGATCGCGGGGCGAGTGAGTTAGAAAAGGACGTAAAGGACAACAAGGACGTAAAGGACTCCTGATGGCCTGGATTTTTCCTCCACCCGGAACGGGGGGAGGCCAGGAGGGGGGCTTTGCGGAGTCCGCGGGACCGCTCCTTGTCTGGGGCGGCCCCCTCCTGGCCTCCCCCTGAAGGGGGAGGAAAAAGGCCGCTTCCTCGCCACCATCTGCTCGCGCAGCCGAGCTGCCGAAGCTAAAGGACAAAAAGACCCCCCTGTCCTTGCAGTCCTTGTCGTCCTTTACGTCCTTTGTCCTTTCTCTCCCAGCCCCTGCGATATCATCCCGCCCCATGAAGGCCGCCATTCTCGCCGTCGGCTCGGAGCTGCTGGGCACCGACCGGCTGGACACCAATTCGCTGAAGCTGACGGCCCTTCTGGAGCGCTACGGCGCCGAGCTGCGGCGCAAGGCGGTGATCGGCGATTCGGAAGCCGAGATCGCCGCCGAGCTGCGCAACCTCCTCCCCAGCGTCGACCTGATCCTGATCACCGGCGGCCTCGGTCCCACGGCCGACGACGTCACCCGCGAGGCGGTCGCTGCCGCGCTCGGCCGCGGGCTCCACCTCGACGGCGAGGTGCTCGCCACCCTCGAGCGCCGGTTCCGGTCGCTCGGCTGGCAGATGCCCGAGGTCAACCGCCGGCAGGCCTGGGTGGTGGAGGGGGCGGCCGTCCTCGCCAACGACCGCGGGACGGCGCCGGGGCTGCGCGTCGAGAGCGGAGGCTGCACCCTGTTCCTCTTCCCCGGCGTGCCCACCGAGCTGGAAGGATTGATGGCCTCCGCCCTGGAGCCCTGGCTGGCCGAGCGCTCCGGCGGTGCCGCCCGCGAGACCTCGGTGCTCAAGATCGCCGGCCTCCCCGAATCGGTGGTGGAGGAGCGGATCGCGCCGGCCTACGGCGAGTTCGGCCGCGAGGCAATCACCATCCTGGCCAACGCCGGCGAGATCCGCCTGCAGGCGACCGCCGCCGGCCCCGAGCCCGAGCGCCGCGCCCGCTTGAAAGCGATGGTGGAGCGCCTCGCCTCGCTGGCCGGCGACGCCGTCTTCACCACCCGCGAGGAGGACACGCTGGAGAGCGTCGTCGGCGACCTGCTGCGCGCCGCCGGAGCGACCCTCACCGCCGCCGAGTCCTGCACCGGCGGCCTCTTCTCGCAGCGGATCACCGCCGTGCCCGGCAGCAGCGACTACTTCCTGGGCGCCGCCATCACCTACAGCAACGCGCTGAAGACCCAACTGGTGGGCGTGCCGGCCGATCTGATCGCCGAGCACGGCGCGGTCTCCGAGCCGGTGGCCCGGGCGATGGCCGAGGGGGCGCGGCGGACTCTGGGGAGCGACTGGGCGGTGGGGATCACCGGCGTCGCCGGCCCCGGCGGCGGCAGCGAGGCCAAGCCGGTGGGCACCGTCCACGTCGCCGTGGCGGGGCCGCGCGACGGCGAGGTCGAGCACCGCCAGCTCCGCCTGCCGGGTGACCGCGACCGGGTGCGCCGGTTCTCCACCCAGATCGTGCTCGAGATGCTGCGCCGGCGCCTGCTGGCCGTGGCGGCGGAGCGCGGCGTTTGAGGCTGTTCGTCGCCGTCGAGGTTCCCGAGCCGCCGCGCCGCGAGCTGCGCCGCCGCGTCGACGCCCTCCGCGACCGGCTGCCGCGGGCCCGCTGGGTCGATTTCGACAACGTCCATCTCACCCTGCTCTTCCTCGGCGAGACCGCCGAGGCGGACGTCCCGGCGCTCGCCGCCGGGCTGCGCGAGGCGTTCGCGCGCTGCCCGCCCCTCGATCTGCGCCTCGCCGGCGGCGGCACCTTCCCGCCCGGCCGCCCCGCCCGCGTCGCCTGGGTCGGCGTCGAGGCTCCCGACGCTCTCCAGACCCTCCAGGAAGAGATCACCCGCGCCGCCGTCGAGACTCTCGGCTTCGAGCCCGAGGAGCGGGCCTACCATCCGCACGTCACCCTGGCGCGCTGCCCGGCCCCCTGGCGGCGGGAGGCGATCGACAAGTTCCGGAACGCCTTCCCCGGACCCGTCGGGCCGCCGTTCGTGGCCGGCCATGGCGTCCTCTTCGAGAGCAAGCTGTCGCCGAAGGGGGCCCGCTACCGCGAGGTCGAGGTCTTCCCCATGGAGGCGGAGAATTGAGCCCCGGCATGGCCATCGCGCTGGTCGCCGGCGCCTACCTGCTGGGCTCCATCTCGTTCAGCGTCGTGCTGGTCAGGCTCGCGCAGGGCCTGGATGTCCGCACCGTCGGCAGCGGCAACGCCGGGGCCACCAACGTCATGCGCGCCGCCGGCAAGAAGGTTGGGGCGGCGGTCCTGATCCTCGACGTGATCAAGGGGATGACCGCGGTCGCCGTGCCGCGGGCGCTCGACGCGCCGCCGGCGGTGGTCGGCAGCGCGGCGGTCGCCGTGGTGCTCGGCCACGTCTTCCCGGTCTTCTTCGGCTTCCGCGGCGGCAAGGGGGTCGCCACCTCGGCCGGCGCCCTGGGCATGCTGGCGCCAGCCGCCATGGCGCTCGGCCTGGCCGTCTTCGCCGCCGTGGTGCTCTGGAAGCGCTACGTCTCGCTGGGATCGATCGTCACCGCGGCGCTCTTCCCTTTCCTGGCCGGCCTCGGCGTCCGGCTGGGCTGGACGAAGTCCGGCGGCCCCTGGCTGGTCCTCTCCGCGGCGGGGATCGGGCTGCTCATCGTCTTCAAGCATCAGAGAAACCTTCAGCGCCTGTGGCGCGGGACCGAGCCCCGGCTGGGAGAGCGGCGCCGGAAGCCCGTCGGGGAGATGGGATGACCACCAACTGCACTCCGAGACGGATCGGGATCCTAGGCGCGGGCTCCTTCGGCACCGCGCTCGCCGTCCACTTCGCCGGCGCCGGCGGGCACCAGGTGCGGCTCTGGGCCCGCAACCCCGAGCTGGTCGAGCGGATGGGGAGCGAGCGGGCGAACCCCGACTACCTGCCCGGCGTGGCGCTGCCGCCCCGCCTCGAGCCGGCCGCCGACCTCGCGGCGCTCGCCGACAGCGAGTTCGTCCTCGTGGCCGTGCCCTCCCACGGCTTCCGCGACATCCTCCGGCAGTTCCTGCGGCTCGCCTCCGACGGCCGGCCGCTGCCGCTGATCTCGGCCACCAAGGGGATCGAGCCCGAGACCCTGGCGCGGATGAGCCAGGTCGCCCGCGAGGAGGGGGAGGCCGCCGGCCGCGAGATCCGCTTCGCCGTCCTCTCCGGCCCCACCTTCGCCGCCGAGCTCGCCCGCAACGTGCCGAGCGCCGCCGTCATCGCCTCCGAAGAGGCCCAACTCGCCACCGAGGTCCGCGAGTGCCTGGCGACCCCGCTGCTGCGGCTCTACTCCTCGGCCGACGTGGTCGGCGTCGAGCTCGGCGCGGCGACCAAGAACGTCATCGCCATCGCCGCCGGCACCCTCTCCGGGCTCGGCCTGGGGCAGAACACCCTGGCGGCGCTGATCACCCGCGGCCTGCACGAGATCACCCGGCTGGGGATCGCCTACGGCGGCGAGCCGCGCACCTTCGCCGGCCTCGCCGGCCTCGGCGACCTCGTGCTCACCTGCACCGGGGGCTTGTCGCGCAACCGCCAGATCGGCCTCGACCTCGCCGCCGGCCGCAGCGCAGCCGACATCCTGGAGCAGACCCACATGGTGGCCGAGGGGGTCCGCAACTCCGTCGCCATCGCCAGCTTGGCGGCCCAGCGGAGCGTCGAGATGCCAATCACTCAGCAGATGGTGGCCGTGCTGCACCATGGCAAGGACCCGCGGCGGGCCCTTGAACAGCTGATGACCCGCGAGCTGAAGTCGGAAACAGAGATTTGATTTTGGATTTTAGATTTTGGATTTTGGATTGAAACCACAGGAGCCCTATAAGCCATGAGTGAGAGCGAAGACGTCGTCAATCCAAAATCCAAAATCCAAAATCCAAAATCGCCTCACCAGACTGTGCTGATCCTGGACTTCGGCAGCCAATTCACTCAACTCATTGCTCGCCGGGTGCGCGAGAACCGGGTCTACTGCGAGGTGCATCCGTTCGATCTTTCTCTGGACGAGATCCGGCGGCGCCAGCCGGTTGGGCTGATCCTCTCCGGCGGCCCGCAAAGCGTCTATGAGGAGGGGGCGCCCAGCGCCAAGCCCGAGCTGTTCGGGCTGGGGGTGCCGGTGCTGGGGATCTGCTACGGCATGCAGGTGATGGCGCACGAGCTGGGCGGCGGCGTCGAGGGGTCCAGCCATCGGGAGTACGGCCGCGCCGAGATCTCGATCACCGCGCCCGGCCGGCTGTTCGAGGGGCTCTCCTCCCGCGAGACCGTCTGGATGAGCCACGGCGACCGCGTGGGCGATCTGCCGCCCGGCTTCCAGGCGACCGCCGGCACCGAGAACGCCCCGGTGGTCGCCTTCGAAAACCCGGAGCGCGGGCTCTACGGCATCCAGTTCCACCCCGAGGTGTCGCACACCGTCTCCGGCGGCGACATCCTGCGCAACTTCCTCTACGGTGTCTGCGGCGCCGGCGGCGACTGGCGGATGGCGAGCTATCTCGAGGAGGCGGTCGCCACCATCCGCGAGCGGGTGGGAGAGGGGCGGGTGATCTGCGCGCTCTCCGGCGGGGTCGACTCCTCGGTCGTCGCCGCCCTGCTCAAGCGCGCCGTGGGCGAGCGCTCGACGGCGATCTTCGTCGACAACGGCGTGCTGCGCAAAGACGAGGCCGTGCAGGTGATGCACAGCCTGCGCGACGGGCTGGGGATCCCGATCCTGGCCATTGACGCCCGCCAGCGCTTCCTCTCCGAGCTCGCCGGCGTCGAGGAGCCCGAGACCAAGCGGAAAGTGATCGGCCGCGTGTTCATCGACGTCTTCAAGGACGAGGCGAAGCGGATCGAGGACGTCGGCTTCCTCGCCCAGGGGACCCTCTACCCGGACGTCATCGAGTCCGTCTCGGTCAAGGGCCCCTCGGCGGTGATCAAGACCCACCACAACGTCGGCGGCCTGCCGGCGGAGCTGGGCTTCGAGCTGGTCGAGCCGCTCCGCTTCCTGTTCAAGGACGAGGTGCGCCAGCTCGGCCGCGAGCTCGGCCTCCCCGAGCAGATCCTCACCCGCCACCCCTTCCCCGGCCCGGGGCTCGCCGTGCGCATCCTCGGCGAGATCACGGCCGAGCGGGTGGCCCTGCTCCAGGAGGCGGACGCCATCTTCCTCCAGGAGCTGCGCGAGAGCGGCTGGTACGAGAAAGTCAGCCAGGCCTTCGCCGTGCTCCTGCCGGTCAAGAGCGTGGGGGTGATGGGGGACTACCGCACCTACGAGAGCGTGATCGCCCTGCGCTCCGTCGACACCCACGACTTCATGACCGCCGACTGGAGCCACCTCCCCTACGACCTCCTCGGCCGGGTGGCCAACCGCATCGTCAACGAGGTGAAGGGGGTCAACCGGGTGGTCTACGACGTCACCAGCAAGCCGCCGGCGACGATCGAGTGGGAGTGAGCGCGGCGTAATCTTGAACAAGATTTCACGCGACTGTCTCGCCTGGGCCACCTGCCGCCACTCAATGAGAGAAGCAAAGACATGCGCGGGTGCTTCGGCGCTCGAACCGCGGCCGGAGCGGAGAGGAGGGTCCATGGTCTGTCCTGAATGTGGTCTTGATCACGAGGGGGGCTCGGCGCACTGTATGGATGGCGACGGGGAGGCCGTCCCGGAGGTGGAGTTCATCCCCCTCGCCGAAGTGGCCGACGAGGCCGACTTCCAGGCTCTCGCCAACCGGCTCGAGGAGGAGGGGGTTCCCTGGTACGTCCAGAGCGAGCCTTCGATCGAGCCGGGAGGGCAGGTGGCGATGATCTACGTCGCCGAGAACAGCTTCCGCCGCGCTCGCCGCGCCCTGGAAGCCCTGCGGCCTGTCGGCGTCGATCAGAAACCTTGAGCCATCCATGACGTAGCACCCCTCCGGGGAATGACCGCGCGCCTGCCGCGGGTTGGAGCTGTGCGGGTTTGTCGATTTCGGGGGGGATCTGCGATGCGATGGTGTAGGTGTCTCTTGGCGGTGACCGCGCTGGCGGTCGCCTGCGCTGCCCGTGCGGCCACGCCGCCGGCCGCGCCCGCCGTGCCGCCGGTCGAAGCTGGCTGGGAATCCTACGACGAGGAGGGCGGGTGCATCGGCGGCAGCCGCTGCGGCGATCAGGGGGATGCCCTGCGCATTCCGCTCGAGGACGCCGCCGTCTGGGGCGTCCGGCTCCACGCCGGCGACGACGTCGGCGAGACCCGTGCGGGCCGCCTGCGCGTCCGCATCGACAACACTCCGATCGCCCCCGAGATCGACGTCACGGACGCGGGCGAGCTCTACGAGCTGCCGGTCCAGGGCCGGCGCGGCCGCTTCCTGATCATCGAGACCCGCGCCGACGAGGAGGTCGTGGTCGAGGACATCGCGATCCGCTACGCCGGCCTGAAGGCGCCCCGCGCGCACCGCCAGTGGAAGGCCTATCCCGAGGAGTCGGGCTGCATCGGCGGCGAGCGCTGCCAGTCCCAGGGGCGGCTGCTCCGCGTGCCGCTCGCGTCCGCCCCGATCTGGGGCATCCGTTTCCGCGCCAACGACGACATCGGGCCGCGCACCCGCGCCCACCTGCGGGTCCGCATCGACCATCACACCCTGGCCCGCGACCTCGACGTGGCGAAGGTGGGGCAAAACTACGACCTGATGGTCGAAGGATTCCGCGGCCGCTACCTTATTTTCGAGGCGATCGCCAACGACGAGGTCGTGGTCGAGGATATCGAGGTGCAGTACTCCGGTCTGCGGGACCCGCTGGAGACCCGAAAGAAGTAGCGCCGCCTTTTCAGGGCTCCCGCCCACGTTTCCGCGAAGTCCGTCCACCTTTCAACCAAGCACCGCAACCTTGCGGAGGAGCTCCGCAGCATTCCGGAGGACCTCGGCAACATCGCGGAGAAGCACCGCAACATTCCGGAGAAGCTCCGCAACCTTGCCGAGAAGCACCGCAACGCGGTCGAGCTCCAAAAAAATCTGGGCGAGCTGTCCGCCAGAGTTTCGACGTCTTATCGAAACGTGCCGGATCACCTCCGGAAGATGGGCGGGATGGACGAAATCGCTCCGGGTCCTGCCGGCAACGGTCCGGGCAATGCTCAGAAGCCGGGCCGGAAAGCGGGAGAGAGGCCGGAGCTTCCGCGGAAACCTGGCCGACCTTCAACCGAGAGGCCCAACGGACCGTTTTTTCTCAGCCCGGGACCCCGCTGCTGTTGGCCTGCCTCCAGGTTCCGGAGGCATACCGACATCAGTGCGTACCCATAACTCTCCGCCGCCCCGGAGAACGTCCGCTGACCGACAGCGTCGACTGTTGGCCTGGGGCGAGAAGCCGGCCTCAGATCTCGTGTAAGTGACAACCCATCCTCTGGGCGAATCGGGTGTTTACACGACAGCATTCTTCTCTTGACGCGGTCCCTGGTCTCACCTACTCTTGAAGAAAGCTAAGGAAGTTAGAAAATATTGCTCGATAGCCATGCTTCCATTCTCCGGCTGGGCTAGCAGGACGTCGGGAAGGCAGCACGGAGGGGCAGGTTGAATGCAAGGTTCGCCGTCGGAAGCCGCGCCGAGGCGCTACCGTTGAAAGACAGCGCAGCTATTTCTTAGTTGTCTGAGGAGCAATGACGCTCCGTGCTAGCCCTAGCGGGAGGGGATATGGAACCTAATTCTAAGCTTGACAAGCTCAATGAGAGAGTGATCGACATTGAGGCCACGCTTAAAGGTCTTAAGCTAGCAGCTGCGGTGCTCGGGATTTCAGGTGCAGTTATCCTTGCTGCCCTATGGTATGTGGGGAGTCAAGCTGCAAAGGCAAATCAAACCTCATCGGAGGCCTCCAAGCTTGCGGAGGATGTCACGAAAGATCTTGAGACGAAAAAGGAAGCAGCAATCAAAGAGCTTGAAGCTGCGGGAAACGCGCGCAAGCAGGAACTAGCCAAGTCCTTTGCCGATGGTGTAACCAATGGCATCTTCAAGGTTGAGCCCGACCAACAGAAGTGCGTGGAGGATGCGCATAACACCTGTCCCGATCCGTTTGATCTTAAGTGTCCAGACGGTACGGTCATGGTTTACCAACGCAACTTTGGGGGGAATAACACTTGCATTCACAAGTGGAGATGCTGCGCGCTCACGATTCGGACAGCGAGCTAGCTTGCAAAGGCCGCGCCTTTGAGGCGCCAGATGTCTAGCTCACATCGAACGTCGGCGGGACTCGCCCCTACAGTGGACGACTGACGCCGCACACTGAGGGGTGATCACGTTACACGGGGGTCCAAATGCAGGTGTTTAAGTCTAGGCCGATCACGTGCGTAGGCAAGGGGGAAGCGGTACAAACCTTCTTTCTCGACTTGGAGGTGGATGAATCTGACGGCTGGGATTGCCCTACCTTTTCCGTTCACCTACGTAATCCTGCCGAGCCGAAGACAGACGATTTCTTCTCCATGTCTCTTAGAGCTCCTAACAAAACCGGGTGCATGTTATCCTTAGGCGCAATATGCGCCCACTTCTCGACGACAAACTCTGGGAGCAAATCGCTCCTCTGTTACCGCCAGAGAAGCCAAAGCCGAAAGGCGGACGGCCCCGCGTGTCAGATCGCGCAGCGTTGACCGGCATCCTGTTTGTCCTTCGCAGCGGCATCCCCTGGGAGATGCTCCCCAAGGAGATGGGCTGTGGGAGCGGCATGACCTGCTGGCGCCGGCTGAAAGAATGGCAAAGTGCAGGCGTCTGGGAACGGTTGCACCACCTGCTCCTGGAGAAATTGGGACGAGCAGGACAGATCGACTGGGACCGAGCATCTGTGGACTCCGCCACGGTGGCGGCAAAAAGGGGGGCGATAAGACCGGCCCCAACCCGACGGATAAAGGCAAACCGGGCTCGAAACATCATCTTCTCGTCGATCGAAAGGGCATTCCGTTGACCCTGCTGCTGACGGCTGCCAACGTTCACGACTCCAAAGTTCTGGAAGATTTGCTGGATGGGATTCCTGCCATTCCTGGCCCCCGGGGCCGGCCTCGCTTCCGTCCTGCCAAGTTGCACGCCGACAAAGGGTACGACTATCCTCGGTGCCGCCGTTCTTGCCGAGATCGTGGTATCAAGCCTCGCATTGCGCGAAGGGGAATCGAACCCAAGGACCGCCTTGGGCGATACCGCTGGGTCGTTGAACGGACCCATGCTTGGTGCAACCAGTTCCGCAGACTTCGGGTTCGCGATGAACGCAGGGCCGATACTCATTTGGCCTTCCTTAGCATCGCTTGCTCTCTAATCTGTTGGAACTTCGTTGAGAGGTTTTGTTAGGTGCTCTTAATAAGCTTGCTGAGGGAGTTTATAGGGTGGGCACAATGTCTCACCAAAAGAGTCCCTGCTATTCGGCCAAAGGAATACCTGATGCGGTCATTTCTGAAGCTGCACGTATCTTTGGCACTATCAAGTCGAGCTCAAACAGGCGTAAGATCCCGGACAATGAGTACAGGACCAGTGATGCGGAGAAGGTCTGGTTAAGGCTTTGTGCTACCGACCTTGCCGAATACGACGAAGCTGACGACCGATACATCTACGTGGGTGAAGCACGCAATGAGTGAGAGGGGCAAGCTGATCCTGGCGATTTTTTTTGCTGGGCTACTTCTGGTTATGTTAGCAATTTTTCTTTGGTATAACTCGCCTAACCAATCTGCCAAGAGATCCTGCCGAGAGGCAGTGAAGGAGCGTCTTAGGTCTCCCAGTACGGCTTCATTTGGTCCTGCAGAGTACGAGAGTACAATGCTGTCGAAGCCGAGAGCTGAGGTGCGAGGGTGGGTCGATGCTGCGAATGCCTACGGCACCCCAATACGAAACTACTATCTGTGCATGGTTGAGAACGACCAGAACTTCGAAGTACATTTGAGCGAAGCGAAATTCGATTCGTACCATGAGCGGCTCCGGCAGGGTCGGGGGCCATTTTGACGTGTAGCCCCACGGTCGAGCGGACCCAAAACCGCAAATAGCGCGGTCCCGCCGCTCACCGCCGGAGGTGCTGGGATCTGGGCCTGCTCGCAGCACAGAGGCACAGTGAACTAATTAATGACTGCCGAGGAGACGAAACGTTGGTCGACTGGTTTGAGGATTCCGAGCGTCTGAATGCCTTCGCTGCCGGAAGATCCGGAATGTATTCGCCCACGAGATGGATCACGAGCTCAGCTTTGCGAGCACGCCCATTGCTCATCGAGTGGCGGAACTCAAAGTGGTAGCTGCTATGTACGCGAATCCATCGATTCCAACATCGGAGGACACTCCGCGAATTAGGTTCCAGATAGAAGTTGGTGGTCTTACGTATAGCCTAACAAGTGTTCGAGCCGTCGGGATCAGCCGTGCCGAGATTCCCGATGACTACGTCGGGTGGTTACGCACGGCCAATCGCGACACCCGTTTACCCAAGAGATAGAAGGCCGCGGTGAGGATGACAACAGTCTGTGACAAGACGCCTAAGACCAGCCTCAACCGGACGGATACCGCGCTATAGCGCGGCCCTGCCGATTAGGCTTAGAGGCGTAAGGCGTCATGCTGACTCGACTGCGGAATCTCACGCTCTCCCATTGGGGATGGAGCTTTCGTGTGTCATCTTTAAACGTTGACAAGCAGCACGTGGTCTCGGGTGATGAGGTGTTCATCACGGCCGTAGTGAAGAACGATGGTTTTCGCATCGGGACCTGCTATGTAACCTACGCGCTGGCGGACTCTTACCGTACGGACTCTCCATTTTTCGAATCGAATCTTCACCTTGGTGCCGGCGAGCGGGAGTCACAGCGTCTCATCAACATTGCTGTTGGGACGTCGCGTGCGACTACTCTTCGGTATCCGGTGCCAAGCAATGCCCAACCCCGGCCAATCGACGTCCGCATCCAGGTTTGGAACCCACATCTTCTCTTCAACGGTCCGCACCACCACAAATTTTATGACACTGGTTGGAAGGGAGGATTCACCGTGGTTGATTCCCACACACTGTCTCGGAATCTGAGAGTGTTCATTTCGTACTCGTGGTCGCCTCAACACGAAAAAGCATGGGTTCATCAACTCGCTGAGGCGCTTAGCAGGAGAGGCATCAACGTCGTCATGGACCACACCCATTTGAAGCCCGGTGATGAAACCACCTATTTCATGGAGTCGCAAATATCGGCCTGTGACGTGACCTTGCTTGTCTGCACGGAGACATATACGACTAAGGCCAACGAACGGCGACCCGGTGGGGTGGGGTTCGAGTCGATCATCGGATCCGCTGAGTACATGAATAGCACACAGTCAGATCGGGCTCGCTTCATACCAGTCGTGCGTTACAACGATCTTCCCCCTGGCCGAAAGCTGCCCCGCTATCTGGGTTCATCCTTGTACGCCGACCTTTCTGGCGATGACTGGTCCGCTGAGCCCCTCGAACGGCTCGTCGACGCAATCCTCCGGCATTCGCCGCGAGCATGACGCCTAACCCTATAAAAGTTCAGGCGATTCGAGGGGGAGCGTCAATTCTTCCGGCGAAGTGAGCCCAGAGCTGGGAGTTGAGGCGAGGTTTGAACGTCGGGATACCTGTTTCCGCGATGAATGGTCCAAAAACCAGCAGAGCTGGCTTCTGCGAGCTGCAATCCCCGGAACAGTTCGACGTCTGGATACACGAACTCTGAGGAAGAAGAACTCCGCGTCTACGTGAGTCTGTGGGCAGCCGGGCTCGGCCGGAAGATTACCCTCCCACGAACGGAAGCGCTGGCGGGAAGCACCCGGCAGGGAAGGCCGCGCTGCGATCTCCGGCTCTCAGCTTTTCGGCGGCTTGCCGGAAGGCGGCGACAAACCAGGCGTAACCTTCGTAGAGCCCTTGGCGCACGCTCTGGCGGACCGCATGGAACAAGGGCGCGGGAGATTTCTTCAGGCGCGCGGGGCGGTAGTGCGGATGCTTGCCCAGGATGGCCGCTACGCCCAGAGGCTTGCTGCCGGTCCTGGCTTTTCGGGCGGCGGCTTCCGTTTCGGACGACCAGTGGCGTGGGCTTGGTTCGATTCGGCGTACCTTGGGTTGCGAGGTCAGAGCCTCGACAAAGCGGAACACCTCTTCGGGAGTCGGCGTGGGCTGGAAGGCCCGGGGATTGCTGCCGATTCGTACGACAGCAGCGAGGATCAACTCACTGAGCGCTATCTCCCGGGGACGGGAACGGAGTCGCTCCAACTTGCCGCGACAGACGGCGTGGCGCGGCGATCGTTCGACCATGGCCCCGAGCAGCACGTTGAACACCGCAGAGAATCACGCGAGCTCCCAGAGACGGCTCGTGTCGTCGAGGTCAATTCCCTCGACCGGCACCGGGTCCCGCAGGAGCGGCAGAGGAGCCGACTCGGCCTGTGCGCGCCGCAAGCGTTGCTCGCCAAGGTAGAGGCGAAGGCTGTCTTCGAACAACCGCGTCAGCGGGAGGTGTAGCTCGGCAGCCAGTTGCTTGGCTTCGATGAGCAGTTGCTCTGGGATGTCGATGGTCGTGCGCATGACGCGATGATGATACGCCCTAATGCCTGCCCCCCGGGGATGAATCGGGGTCTTCGGTACGCGACGGTTGACCGCCAGTTCAGCCCCGCTTCCCCTTGTCAGCCCTCACCGTCTTTACGGGTGCGCTCGCTCGATAGCGCAACCCGTCGACAAGCAGGGCCACCATCCTTCGCGCCTGCGCGGTGTCGCCATCGCTCGCCGGCGTCGCGAGCCGCAGGCTCGCGAGCAGGAGCTCATCGGCGTTCACTTCGGCACGTACCGCGCCGGCAGCCGCCGCGGCGTCGAGCAGGCCGCGCAGCGCCGGCGTGAGCTGGCCGAGGACATAGTCCGGAAGCGACTGGTAAGCCGGATCCCCCGAATGAAGCGCAGGTCCGAGGCCACGCTTGGTAGCGACGAGGTCGACGAGGCGCTGCATCCATGACGCCAGCGCCTCGCCCGGCTCATGGGCCGCCGCCAATCTCGAAGCTGTCTCGACACAGTCATCGACCTCACGCCGGATGACGGCCTTGATCAGGTCCGACCGCTGCGGGAAGTGACGATACACGGTCCCGACCCCGACGCCGGCCTTGGCCGCGATCTCCCGCACCGGCGCGTCCACTCCCGATTCGTTGAATGTGGCCATGGCCGCGCGAAGAAGCGCATCGACGTTGCGGCGCGCATCGGCCCGCACGGGTCGGCCCGGCTCACCCTGCATCTCTCGCTCGTCGACCACGTTCTTTGTCATCGCCGGTTCCCCTCTTGCAAAGCGGAACGCTGTTCCGTATTATCCGGAAGCAGGTTCCGTTTCTGGAATCTACCAGAGCTTCCTGGAGGAGACAAACATGCAATACCGTCCGCTCGGCCGGACCGGCATCAAGGTCAGCCCCTACTGTCTCGGCGCGATGATGTTCGGGAAGATGGCCAATCCCGATCACGACGAGTGCGTCCGTATGATCCATAAGGCCCTCGATTCCGGCATCAACTTCATCGACACCGCCGACGCGTACAGCCGCGGCGAGTCAGAGGAGATCGTCGGCAAGGCGCTGAAGGGCCGGCGCGACGACGTCGTGCTCGCTACCAAGGCATTTCTGCCGATGGGCGACGATCCGAACCAGCGCGGCAGCTCGCGCCGCTGGCTCACTCGCGCGGTCGGAGACTCGCTGCGCCGCCTGCAGACCGACTATATCGACCTGTATCAGGTCCATCGACCGGCGCCGGACACCGACATCGAAGAGACGCTGTCGGTGCTCACCGATCTGATGCGGGAAGGCAAGGTGCGCGCGATCGGCGCCTCGACCTTCCCTGCGTCCGACATCGTGGAGGCGCAATGGGTCGCCGAGCGCCGCGGAGTGGCCCGGTTCCGCACCGAGCAGCCGCCCTATTCCATCCTCAACCGATCGATCGAGCGGGAGGTGCTGCCCACCTGCCAGCGCTACGGCATGGGCGTGATGGCGTGGAGCCCGCTGGCGAAAGGCATGCTCACCGGCAAGCACCGCAAGGGTGAGCAGCAGCCGGACTCACTTCGCGCGAAATTCTTTCCGAAGGCGATGACGGATGAGGGGAGCCTCGACAAGGTCGAGCGGCTCATCCCGCTCGCGCAGGGCGCGGGCATGTCGCTGATGCACATGGCGCTTGGCTTCGTGGTGGCGCACCCCGCGGTCACCTCCGCCATCATCGGCCCCCGCACCATGGAGCAGCTCGATGGCCTGCTCGCCGGCGCCGAGGTCGTGCTGGACGACGAGCTGCTCGATCGGATCGACGAGATCGTGCCGCCTGGAGTCGATGTGGCGCCGCTGGAGGGAGCGGCCTATTTGCCGCCGTCGATCGCGCAGGCCTCGTTGCGCCGCCGCCCCATGGCCGAGCGTGCGGCTGCCTGACAGGATGGCGTCTGCGCCGCGCATGGGCCCGGCAGAGATGGAGCTTCCGTATAGACTACGACCGGACTCTTTTCGCAAGACCCCACTCAAAGGAGAAAAAATGCCCGTCTCGAGCCGACACGACCCCTTTCCGGTGAAGGACCCCTATCATGGCATCTATGCCCATGGCGTCGAGACTCGCGCCGGCGCGAGGATTCTCCATGTTTCCGGGCAGGTCGGTGAATCTCCGGAAGGGGTATTGGCTTCTGATTTTGCGGGCCAATGCCGGCAGGCGCTTCTGAATCTCGAATCCGTCCTGCGAGAGGCCCGCATGTCCTTCCCTGACATCGTGAAGATGAGTTTTTTCTCGTGCGGCGCGAGGATCTGAGCGCATTGGCCGCGGTGCGCAAGGAGATGCTGGACGGCGTCCGACCCGCCGTCACGACGTTGTTCGTCTCTGGCCTCGTCTCTCCGGCGTGGCTCGTCGAGATCGAAGCGGTCGCCTGCGCGGAATGAGGCAACATACTCAAGTTAGTAGGCCGGCGGGACGCCGGCGCTCCCAGGAGACTCAGGGTTCCAGGCTATTCGAGGGTCGTGCGCAGGGTGCAATTGCGCATGATGCAATAAAGATAAGCCGCGATGCCTTGCGACAGGTTTTTTCCTGAAATTTGACACAGAGGCCTGATCCCTTTAGAAAGGAAGTGACAGCCCCAGACCATGGGGCGGGTGCGCAATTTTCCGAAGGGAGGTCAGCATGAAGACTTCGGGACGAGTCGTTTTCGGATTGCTCCTCGCTCTGATCCTGGCTTTCGGCGATGTCGCCCGGGGCGCCACCCTGGTCTACGACTTCCTCGCGCCCGGCGCGGTGGGGCTCTCGGGTTCCGAAACCGGGACCTACACCGTCGGCGGCGTGCCTCTCTTCATCGAAGCCGGCAGCCTGGATGCGGAGGGCGTCTTCGAGCGCGGAGGGTTCGGGGCCACCCTCGCCGTGATACAGCCCCTGCCAGACTACTTCCCAGGGGGGCTCGGAGTGCTCTCCTCGATCCCGTCCGGCACCGGGCTGGAGGAGGGGCTCTCGCACGATGAGGGGCTGCTCTTCCATTTCTCTCCCGGGTTCGAGCCCACTCGTTTCACCCTGAACGGCTTCACCTATGGAACGGGCTCGGGGGGATTCGAGGCGGTCCGCATCTTCCTGAACGGTGCGTATGCCGGCTACGCGCTCGGGGATTTCGACGGCACGGTGACGATCCCCCTGCCGGCGGGAGTCACCACCCTCGCCCTTTCGCCGGTGTGGGACTTCGACCTGATCAGTCCCTTGTCGTCCGATCCGATGTTCGCCGTCGCCTCGATCGAAGGAAACGTCCTCCCCCAAGCCGTCCTCGACATCAAGCCGGGCTCCTGCGAAAACCCATTGAACTTGCGAAGCCGCGGAGTGCTCCCCGCCGCCATCCTGGGCACCGGCGGGTTGAACGCGGCCGGCATCGATCCGGCCTCGGTCCGCCTGGCGGGAGTGGCTCCCGTGAGGAGCAGCCTGGAGGACGCGGGGGCTCCTGGAGACTGCGGCGCCGGGCCGGACGGCATTCCGGATCTCGCCCTGAAGTTCGACACCCAGGCCATCGTCCAGGCGATCGGGGCGAGGTTCGGCTCCATCCACGACCGGCGGACCGTCGTGCTGCCTTTCGAAGCGAAACTCAGGGACGGGAGGGTGATTCGGGGAGAGGATACGGTCTTGTTGATCGTGCCCGGGGGACGGTAGGGCGGAGGAGCCCGACGCGCCGCCTTCCGCGCTCGATAGCACCTTCTGGAAGCCGTCCGGGCCGGGCGCGATCTGCCCGGTCCGGACACAGATCAGAAGTTCTGGCACTCCGTGAAGGTGATCCCTTCGGGGCAGACCTTGATCCCTGAGGTGTAGTTGTTGAACCCGTAGGTGTTCAGGTCGTTGATCGTATTGCCCCCTGCGATCGCGAGGGTGCTGCAACTGCTCGACGTAACGAAGTCGTAGCACTTGTAGAGGATTGTCCAGGACCCGGCGGCCTCGACGTACGAGATCACGTCATTCCAGGCGTCGGGGAGACGGCCGTTCTTCTGGCCGCCGCAGTAAAACACCAGCCAGTCGGTTCCCGTGCCGTAGGCCACCTTGTTGAACCGGGCATCGGTGCACGTCTTTTCCCTGATCGCGGTGGAGGGTTTGTCGTGTTTCGCAACGAACTGCTCTCGCGCCTCCAGGGAGGTGAAACCGTAGACCACGTGGTTCGCGATCGAGCTCCGGTCCAGCAGGTAGTGCAGGGCCTCGCTCGAAGGAGCGTTCGCGGCGCCGTCCGGATTGATGACCAGGGTGAACGAGGACCGCGTCAGCCGGTCGAGACGGCCATCCGGCTCCTTCGGTTGGTGACGAGGATTTTCTGCCGCGAAAGCGGCGGTCGAGGCGAGGGCGAGGACGAGGGCGAGGACGGTGAACGAAAGGGATTTCTTCATACTCACTCCTTTTTCCAACAGGTCGAGCAGAGAAGACCGGTCCGAAAACTCCTTCGGGGATGAGACACCGGTCCTCGCAAACTCGACACTTCCTCATGCTGCGGCAGGAGGTCTGGTTGAGGATTATGATTGAATCAGAATCATTGAATATTGTAAACTACGTTTTGTCTGCAGGCCCCGGGCAGGAAGGGTTCCAGGCGGAATGTCGAGATAGACGACGCGGTGGCCGCGCTGGCGCACCCGCCGCGAGCGCGGCATTAGGACTCCTCTCAACGGGGGGCTGTCGCCGTCCGCTCCACCTGCTCGACTCCCGGCATGCGGGTTTCCCAGTCGCGAAAGATGGCGGACATGTCCCGCGCGCGCTCTTTGTAGAGCAGATCGTTCATCACCTCGTCCATCCATCGCCCCAACCTGGAGGCCGAGGCGCCGGCGAAGCTCCCCATCACTCCGAGGCCATGGTGCACCGCGCGCGCCGCATTGCCGGGGTGGTCGTAAAACAGGGGCAGCAGCACCATCGGCACGCCCTGGAGGATGCATTCCTTCACGCTGCTGAACCCGCCATGGCTCACCATCAGGGAGGCCCTTTCCAGGACCTCCAACTGGGGGACCTCGGGCATCACCAGGACGTTCGGGGGGCAGCGCAGAGCGCCGGCATCCAGGTAGCGACCGATGGCCACCACTCCCTGCCAGTGCGGACGCTCGGCCAGCGCGTCGAGGAACGCCTGGAAGAAAGGCGTGGCCTGCCGCACGTACTTGAACGGAGCCACGCTGCCCAGCGCGCAATAAACCAGCGGCCGGCCGTCCCGCAGCCGTTCCCAGGGAAACCCTCCATCGCGCCGCTCGGTGTCCACGGAGGGCTCGACGAACACGGTGCCGGCGGGGAGGCTCCGCCGGGGGAAGTCGAATTCCGGCGGGCAGAAGACCAGGTTCGGAAGCCGGAGAGCCGGCCAGGTCTCGACTCGAAATTCGATGCCGTCGAGCGGATACCCGCAGCGGCGGGCGAATTCCCTGACGTCGTCGAAAATCGCGAGGCGAAGGGGATCCAGCCGCTTCTGCCGCAGGAACAGCCGGCGCCAGGCCAGCCGGATCCGGAGCCGCGGGAATAGGCCGCGGCCCGGGATGATCGAGGTCTGGAAGGGAGGCACGTCAGGGTCCTGGACGGAGATCAGGCTGCTGGAAAAAGTGATCACCGGGACGCCGGTCTTCCACGCCCCGATCCCGATCCAGGGCGTCACGCTCGCCACGACGAACAGATCGGGCCGCACCGTGCCCAGGGCCCGCTCGATCTCCCCCTGCGCCATCAGCTCGCAGGTCTCCAGGACGCGGTCCCTGAAGCCGGGCAGGCCGAGAGACCGGCCGCTCGCCTCGTTCGCGTATTGCTCCGCGAGCGCCCCCGGGGGAAAGACCCGCTCGAAGATGGGGAGGAATTCGAAGCCCTGCTCCCGGACCCGCGCCTCGGTGTCCGGAATGCCGAGATAGACCACGCGGTGGCCGCGCTGGCGTAGCCGCCGCGCGAGCGCGAAGGTCGCGTTCATGCTCGCGGCCCAGTGAAATGGCATGAGAACGATGGTCGCCATTTCGTCGCCAGGGTATGCGCCCGGGGAGGGAGGCGGCAAGCCTTCCCTCCTCGCCGGCGCCGCTATTTCCTGGCAGCCTCCTCGGGCAGGTCGCTGCTGATGTACTTGTCCGCCACCGGCACGTGGACGGGGCCGAGGGCCGCGATGCGGTCGAGGGCCCGCCGGCTGTAGTCCGCGTGGCGGATGGCGTCCGCCGCCGGTTGCCAGCGGAAGGCGGGATCGCGCGAGAGCAGGAAGTCCACGAAGGGGGCCAGGAGCCGCAGCTCCGGGTTGGCCTCCTCGACCCACAGGAACTGCCCCGCGGTATTGACCTCGAGGAAGACGTGCTCCCCCTCCGGCGTCACGATGAAGTCGAAGCAGCCGAAGAGGATGCCCAGGTTTCCCATCAGCCGCCGGCAGGCCGCTTCCACGTCCGGCGGCAGCCGGTCCGGTTCCACCCGGATATGAGGCCCGGCGGCCCGCCAGTCCAGGCGCGTCGTTTCCAGCTCCTGCGAGAGCAGCCGGGCGGTCACGAAGTGGCCGCCCATCACGGTCACCCGCAGCTCGTGGGCCTTGTCGATCCGTTCCTGGAAGATGCCGGGGGTGAGCCGCAGGATCTCGTCCCCGGGCAGATCGTCCACGCTCACCTCGCTGGTCAGCAGGACCGCCACCCCGTCTTCGCCATTCCACTGCGCGGGGTAGAACGGCTTGTACACCGCCCGCCCCTGGAGCTCCTCCACGAACCGCCGGATGCGGGCGGGATCGTTGCTCATCAGCGTGGGGGGCACGGTCAGGCCCGCGCGCACCGCCTCGGGGAGCTGCACCGCCTTCAGCTCGGAGCGGGCGCGGGTCGCGAGGGGGTTCACCCAGAAGGCGTCCGGCGCGGCCAGATGGTAGAGCCCGTCGAGGAAGTCCCGGCACTCCCGCCGCGCCACGGGCACGTCGCCGGGGTGGAGGTCCGGGGGGAGGACCGGCGGCGTCGGACGCCGCATCCACATCACGTCGAACGGCGGGCGCCCCCCGTCCAGGGCCGGCCCCGCGATCTCCCAGCCCACCGCGCCGCCGCGGACCTCGATCGATCCTGTCTGGAGAGTGGGAAAGTCGGTGCCGCACCAGAGGACCGCCTCGTGCCCGCGGTCCTCTAGCGCCAGGGCTACTTCCTCGGCGTGAAGGTCCTCGGGATAGGTCGGGATCAACACTCGCGCCATGCAACATCCTCCAGGGCTCGAAGAGCGGGGAGACGCGTGAAAGCGGGCTGGAGAAAGGCCCCGGCCGGCCAGGCCGGGGTCTCGGGATGGTGGAGCGGATCGGACCGCGGCGCCTCAGTGGTCGCGGTACGGGCCGTCTGGCGGATCGGTCAGGGTCCAGCACTGGACGCGTTCAATGGAGCTGGCGCTGCCGTTCGCCTTGTCCAGCTCCTCGCGGCTCAGCTCCCGGGCCAGCCTGCGGCCGAGGATTCGTCCGGTGTGAGTGTCGTTCTTCTTCATTCTCACTCCTTTCTCGTCTGGAAGGGGCCCCGAGGACCACGCTCCCACTAGAAGGGGTGCCGCGAGCAGGGCAAGGTGAGACGATCATGGCTATGAAGCTATTTTTAGCTCTGACCGGCGAAAGCCAGCCCGGCGAGCCGGATCAGCGGGTCGTCCTGGAGCTGCCAGAGGGCGACCGCGTCGTTGGCCTGGCGGTACTGGCCGCCGAAGTGGAGGCCGATCACCTGCTGGGTCTCCAGGTCGACGACGCAGGAGCCGCTGTTGCCGCCGAGGGTCGAGCAGTCGTGGGTGAGCTTGCGCTCGCCGGCGTCGTGGCGCATCACGGTGCCGGGCTGCAGGCGCTTGACGTTGTAGATGTTCCCGAAGAGGCGCTGCATCGGCTCGGGGTCGTTGCGCCGGCCGTCCCAGGCGGGGTAGCCCACGACGTAGACGGTCCGCCCGGCGACCGGCCCGAGGCTCTCCGGGGTGGCGGCCAGCGGCAGCGGCGCGGGACCGTCCAGGGTGGCGCCGGCGCCCCCCTTGCGCGCGACCCGGAAGAGGGCCATGTCATAGCGGCCGTGCATGCCGATCAGCCTCTCGATGGCGAACTCGGCCGACCGGCCGGCGCCCAGATCCTCCTTGTAGTCCACCCGCGCCTTCATGCCGCGCGCGATCCCCCAGCGGCCGTTGCTCCGCGGCTCGGTGAACTCCAGGGCCACGTGACGGTTGGTGATCAGGATGTCCGGCGCCACCAGGAAACCGGTGCCGATCCATTGCAGGCTCGGATGGCCGTCCACCTCGACGCGGCCGACGCTCAGGAAGGTGTCCTCGATCGCCGCGCGCTTCGTCTCCAGCACCTGCCAGTCCTCGGGCGGCGGCAGGAACCTGCCGTCCTGGATCAGCAGGGCGGGGCGGCCGAAGAGGAGGACGATGGCCTCGAGGCCGATCTGCTCGGACGGCGCGAGCGGCGTCTCCGGCCCTCCCCGGAGGATCTTCTGGACCGCGCGGTGGCCGGCGGCCACGGTGGCCTCGCGCTGGGCCTGGAGGGCGCCTTCCACGCTCTCGTTCCGCGGCAGCCGTCCAGCCCCCGGCAGGGTCTCGGAGGTGGACGCGGCGGCGACCGATTCGAGCCCCGTCCGCGCCATCGGACCGGCGGCGGCGCCGGTGCCGGTTCCGGTGCCGGCCAGGGCGGTGGCCAGGACCTCCCCCGGATCGGTGGTGCGCAGGGTCTCGTGGACCTTCTCGAGCGGCGGCAGCCTGGCGATCAGGTCGGCGTTGTTCATGGCGTCTCCTCCTTGGGGATCGGTGAGACCCAGGCGCTCCAGGACGACGCGGGGAGCAGGCCGTCCAGGGCCTCGGCGAGAACGGGCGGGCGGGGGGGCTCGGTGCCGGCGGCCAGGGCGCGCAGACCCTCCGCGAACACCGGGATGCCGCACGCCGCTGCCTTCGCGAACCACTCGCTCTCGCCCACGGGATCGCAGAGGCCGGCGAGAACCCAGGCGTCCGGCAGCTCCGGAAAGAGGTGGAGCAGGCGGGCCAGGGGTCCCTTCCTGCCGCCCACGAAGCGCTCCGGCTCGCCGGCGCGCGCCAGGGAGTAGCCGGCGACGCAGGCGAGGAGCGGATCGCTCCACTCCCCGGCCAGGAGCTCTTCGAGGTCGCGCCCCCTCAGCGGCGTCTTCTCGTGCGCGGCCCAGGCGCGGAGCGCCAGGTCGGCGATGCGGATGTTCTCCGGCTTGCCGGCGAGGAGATCGCGGTCGAGCCGCGGCCCGCCGGGCACCGGCACGAGGAGCTGCTGGACGTCGACGCTGCCGTCCGGCTCCAGGGAGACCGCCAGCACGGCGATCCGCCCCGGCAGCGGGGCGATCGCGTAGCGGGTGGCGCCGAAGCCGGGGAGCCGCAGCTCCAGCACCCGCGAGCCCGCCCGGCCGGCGGTCGTCTGCCAGGCCGCCGCCGCGGGCAGGCCGGGGAGGATCGTGAAGGTGTCCGCGCCCTCCTCGCCCACCAGCGCCGCGCGGCAGCCGGCGAGGAACTCCGCGATCTCCTCGGGAGTGCGGTCCCCTCCGGCGACGCCGGCCAGCACGGTCACGCCCCCCTCTCCCTCTGCCACGGCGAGCGGCGGCACGCCGAGCGACCGCAGCTTGTTGAAGCTGGGGCCGGGCTGGTGGGCGGCGTAGGCCGCGTAGACCAGCAGGCTGCTGAAGCGCAGTCCGGTCACCGGGTCCAGGACCTCGGAGGGGGAGAGATACGCCAGTTTCCCGGCTTCGGTGTCCGCCTGGATCCCACGCCCCTGGAGGAGATAGAGCTGGAAGTCGCCGAGCTGCGGCGGCACGCTCAGCGAGATCTCGGTCGGGACGCCCGGCCGCACCTCGACCGTCTTTTCGACCGGATGCCCTCCCGGCATCCAGCAGCGCAGCCGGTAGATGCCGGGGTCGAGGTCGAGCGGCTTGCCGATGCTCAACCGTTCCACCACTTCGCGCTTCCGCGAGTCGAGGAGCCTGGTTCGCAGGTAGGGGTCCCGGCAGTGGACGGTGAGGGTGCCGGTGGAAGGGGCGGGAGCCGGGGCCGCGGTGGCCGCCACCTTCCAAGCCCCCGACGAACCGTAGGAGCCGGGGAAGGGGGCGTAAGCCGCCGCCGTGTCGTATCCCACTCCTTTACTCCCCGGGCCGCTCCCGTCATCCGTGCTGCTCCACGAGTGCTCCTCCCACACCTCCTGCGCGGGCGGGCCGGCCGGCCGGGGCGGGCGCTGAGGCTCCACCGCGGGCGGCGGCGGCGGTGGGGGAGGAGGGGGCTCCATCTCGGGCGACAGTTCCAGCTCCACGAGCGGATCGTCATCCACCGTCCACGGCTTCGAGATCAGGGAGAAGCGGTCGGCGCGGGCGCGGAACGAGTAATCCGAGGGGCGGAGCTGGAACTCGAACGGCAGCGGGAACGGCGGCGGCGGGCTCGCGGTCACCTCGATCTCGTCGCCGAGGCCGCTCGAGTACTCCATCACCGAGATCCTGCAACTGGCATGGGCGAGGGCGGGCTCGACGAAGACCGAGACGCTGGCCCGCGGCACGGTGTCGCGGGTGAAGCTCGCGAGCACCGGATCGCCCCCCTGCGGCGAGGGCACGTACTCCGGCGTCTGCACGAAACGGGCGGCTTCGCGCAGGAAGGCCTTGCGGATGCGCGCCGCGACCTCGCTCCGCACCCAATCGGCCAGGCGGTCCAGGCGCACCTCGTAGCGGCCGCGGCGCTCCTCGACCGGCCGGTAGCTCTCCCCCTTCAGGCCGCTCAGGAGGGCCGCCGTCCAGACCCCCACGCCGAGATCGAGGGCGCGCTGGCCCGGCGCCACGCTGTAGAGCACGTACTGCCGCGCCGTGCCCTCGGTGGGCCGGTAGGCGCCCACCGGGCTGACCAGCGGCGGCTCGTAATCCTCCACGGCGAAGTCGCGGCAGGCGTCGAGGAAGAAGAGCTGCTCCTTGAACGGCGCCTCGGCCACCGCCGGCATCACCTGCGAGAAGCCGATCAGGAGCTGGCCGTGCCGCCGCGGGTTCACGAAGTCGACCGGCACCAGGATCGGCTCGGTCTTCCGGCTGGCCAGCGCGGCGCCGTGCCCCGCGAAGTAGACGTAGAGGCGGTCCCCTCCCTGGTCCGCCGGCAGCTCCGCCAGGTCGGCGAGGGCGTCGGCGATCGCCTGCTGGGTGGCCTTGGCCGGGGCGGGCGCGCCCGCCGGCACGGCGGGAGGCGGCTCTCCGGGGGCCGGTGAAAGCAGCAGGCGCAGGTCGGCGGGCGCCACGCCGCCGGCTGTGACCGCCCACTGGGCGAAAGCGAGGGCGTCGCGCACCGCGCCGCCGAGGCGCCAGGCCTCATTAGCGTAATTGTCGATGCCGATGATCAGGGCGTGTCTGGCCAAGGCGATCCCCCTCCCGAAACATCATTCGCCATAGAAGCGTACCCCCGCCTCGCGCAGCAGCGGGTCCCCCACCAGGCCCCAGAGGGCGACGGCGAGATTGGCCCGGTGAGGATAGCCGGCGTAGTGCAGGCCGACCACCTGGTTGGTCGCGAGGTCGACGAGGCAGGAGCCGGAGTTGCCGCCCAGCGTGGAGCAGTCGTGGAGCACCGCGCCGCGGTCCGCCAGCACCTGCATCACCTGCCCCGGCTGCAGCCGCTTGACGTTGTAGAGCGCCTTGAACAGCAGGTTCCTGCTCAACGGGTACTGGGGATCGTCGGCCGGATAGCCCACGGCATAGACCTTCCGCCCTTCGACCATCGAGCCGCCGCCGGCGGCGAGCACCAGGGGGACCGGGAGCAGGCGCGGCTCCGGGCCGCGGCTCGCGCCGGCGACCGGCACCAGGGCGAGATCGGCTTCGGGGTGGACGAGGATCTCCGCGCCGGCCGGCACGTCGAAGGCGCGGTCCCCCCGATAGCCGGGGGCGCCCTCCTCCTCCTCCTCGAAGTCGACGCGCGCCGCGATCCCGTCGAGCATTCGCCAGCGGGTCTCCCTCTCCGTGGCGCTCACCGGCTCGGCGAAGCGCTTCACCACGTGCCGGTTGGTCATCACCAGCCCCGGGGCGGCCACCCAGCCGGTTCCGATCAGCGGCGCGCGGAGGTCTCCGTCGGTCGCGAACCGGCCGACCGCGGGGAGGGTCTTGCGCTGGATCCGGGTGCGGTAGTGCTCGAGGTCGGCCTGCCAGGGGGGCTGCGCTTCCACGAACTCGTCGTCCTGGATGAGGAGGACCGGCCGCACCACGAAGGCGGAGAGGACGGCCGCGCCGATCTCCTCCTCCGGCGTGGAAGGCACCTCCGCGCCACGCCCCTCGCGCAGCGCGTCGATCGCCAGCCGGGCGAAGCCCAGGAGCTCCTCGCGCGCTTGCGCCAGCTCCGGCGTGGACACCTTCTGGCTGCCGAACAGGCCGAGGTCGCCGACCAGGGCGCGCACCTTGGCCGGCGGCGGCAGGACCGCGCCGGGGTCGCGGTCCAGACGGTCGAGGAGCTCGCCGGGGATCTCCCCGGCGAGCTCGCCGAGCAGGCTGCGCGGCACGGACGGCTCCATCGGCTCCATCCCGGGCCTACCCCTCGTGCGGCTGCGGGATCTCCAGGTGGTAACCCGGATCGGTCGGCGGCAGCAGGAACCTGGCGACCCGCCCCTCGGCGCGCACCCTGGCCTCGAAGGCCGGGCGGTTGGCGATCGAACCCGGGGCCACGTCGAAGACGTTGAGGATCTTGGGATCGGAGGCGTGGCGCGAGACGCTGGTCGGGCCGAGGCGGACGATCTCGCCGGTCATCAACGCCTGGATCGCCGCGGCGCCCTGGCCCGCCAGCTTGGCCTGGCGGTAGACCTCGATCACCTTCCGGCCCGGCTCCCGGTAGAGCCGCCGCTGCGCCTCGATCCCCTCGCGCTCGAGATTGGCGAACATCACCCTCGCCTGATCCGCGGGGCTCCGCGAGGTGCTGGAGATGACCGCCCGCGACAGGCCGGCCGCGCGCAGGATGTCGGTGAGCACGCCGCGCGAGAAGTCGGTGAGCGCCGCCGGCCGGGCGTTCGGCCCGAAGGTGATCGCCACTCCGCCCACCCCCTCCAGACCGATGCCTTCCAGGTCCGGCTCGCCGGCCTGCGCGCCGATCCCCTCCGCCGCCTCGGTGGCCCGCTCGATGGCGTCGAGCACGACGAACGGCACGCCTTCGCCGTCGTCGTCGGCTGCCTCCTGGTCGATCCCTTCCTCATCCTCGACGCCTTCTTCCTCGTCGCCGAGGATGATGTCCGAAGGCGCCGCCGGAATCGCCGGTGCCGCCGGGTTCTGCGAGGGCACGGCGGTCTCCGGCGTCAAAGAGCCGGCCTGCTTGAAGGACAGGGAAATGTCGTCGCGGTCGAGAATCCGGCGCAGCACGCTGTCCAGGGTGGCGGCGTCGTCGTCGAAGCCGCCGTGGGAGGTGCTCTCGCTGCGGCCGCGCGGCGGCGCGGTGGCGGCCGTCTTCGACCAGATCACCTCGCCGACCGGCGTCCCGCCGGCGCCGCCCAGACCGAACATCCGCTTGAGGTCGTCGTTACCGCGCAGGCTGATCTCCAGGCCGAGGATGGGCGTCGCGCGCTCCTCCTCGAGAGCGAAGTGGATCAGGTAGAGGAGCGACTTGCGGTAGACGAAGGCGCAGTTGTCATCCTGCTCGCGGTCCTTGTTCATCGTGAAGATGGCGGTCCGCTCCACTCCCTTGCCCGGGCCGAGCCGCGGCGCCAGGCGCTCCAGAAAGAGATCGGCGCGCACCGCGGGCGCCAGCAGGTGGAGGGCCTTGAACGGCGGCACGCCGAGGTCGAGGGCCGCCGGCAGGAAGCTGGCGTGGAAGATGGCGCCCGCGCTGTGCCCGATCGCGTGCAGCTCGACCGCGCCGGGATGGCGCCCGCAGAAGTCCGCCAGGCGCTGGGCCGCGAGGAAGGCCCCGCCCGACGGCGCGGCGGCCGCGTGGGCGTTCTGCTTCATCACCCCCCAGATGGCAGGGCCGCCGGCCCGGCGGGCGATCTCTTCCAGGCGCTTGTCGGTGAAGTCGAACACCCCCTCCTCGCCGCCGCCGTGCCCACCCAGGAGCTGCCCCACCGACTGCAGGAAACCGGTCTCCCAGACGAAGTAGAGGGGATAGACGCCGTTCCGCCGCCACCAGAGGATCTTGCCGTGGGCGCCGAGCAGGCCGGTCCGCTCGTTGACCAGGCCGCCGTGCGCCCAGATCGCGATGCGCAGCGGATTGCCCGGACCGTGCCCCTCCACGGCGCGCTCCAGATGCTCGCTGAAAATGGCCTCGACGTCGTCCTGGCTGGTGTCGAACAGACCGCCGGTGCTGAACTGCCCCCGGGTGAGGTTGATGACGTGCGGGCGGAGCGTCTCCTTCATCTCCGCGGTGATCTTCTGCGGGAAGATCCCCTCCTCGCCCACGGCCTCCAGGCCCGTCCGCCCCATCGCCGCGGCCACCGGCGCCCCTCCCACCACGGTGCCGGAGCCACGCATCAGCTCCATCACCAGGGCGTCCGCCGCGGCATCGTCCCCCTCGGCTTCCGCGCTCGCGGCGCGGCCGATACGGTCCTGGACGAGGTCGGCGGCGCGCTGGGCCGCCTCGCTCCGCGTGCCTTCGAGGAGCAGGATCACGAACGAGGTGTCGGGGGAGGAGCCCGCGCCGCGCGGCCCCGCCGGCAGGTTCCAGTCGCGGCCGAGCCAGAGGCTCCCCTCGGAGCCCACGGCGAGATGCCAGGTCACGTCCGGCTCGCCGCGGCCGGTGTCGCGCTTCCAGAGCGCCGCCAGCGAGACGGGCTCCGGGGAGCCGTGGTCCGGGCTTCCGCTCGGGAGCAGGAGCACGGAATCGATTGGGCGGGCGAAGGGATATCGCGCCACCAGGGCAGTGAGTTGATCCTGGGAGATTTTACGGAACGGCAGTGGCATGCGCAC
>Ga0268266_10000399_pt1 | contig 65837 bp, 46 predicted proteins | sample KBSS13metaG_FD_190356 | JGI IMG/M metagenome (GOLD analysis project Ga0268266, IMG submission 190356) | Switchgrass rhizosphere microbial communities from Kellogg Biological Station, Michigan, USA - KBS S1-3 metaG (SPAdes) (version 2) | ecosystem: Host-associated > Plants > Roots > Rhizosphere...
CCGAGAGCGGACCGGAGGACACGGCGACCGAGGTCCTCCCCGGCGTGGCGCTGACGCAGCACGTCGGCGACCTCTCCCGCCTGGCCGAGGCGCCGCCCGACCAGTTCCGCCTGATCCTCGGCTACGCCGGCTGGGGCGAGGGGCAGTTGATGCAGGAGATCCTCCGCAACGACTGGCTGACGGCGCCGGCGAGCAGCGAGCTGATCTTCGCTCCCGATCCCGAGCAGGTCTGGGGCGCGGCGCTGCGCTCGGTGGGCATCGATCCGGCCGTCCTCCCCTCCTGGATCCCGGGCTCCGACTCCGAGGATTCGACGAACTGACAGCGGGCCGCCCCCGCCCCGTCCCCCTCCGCCGATCATGAAAACCGTCCACCACCGATCGGCTGGCGGACTGGTCGTGCGCGGCGCCAGCATCCTGCTGATCTCGACCCAGTCCGGCCGCCGCTGGCAGCTCCCCAAGGGGCACATCGAGGAGGGGGAGACCCCCGAGCAGACCGCCGTGCGCGAGGTGCGGGAGGAGACCGGCGTCACCGGCCGGGTGGTGGCGCCGCTCCCCGGGGTCGAGTACTGGTTCGTCGAGAAGGGGGCCCAGCGGGTCCACAAGCAGGTGGACTATTACCTGCTGACCTTCGTCAGCGGCGACACCGCCGACTTCGACGCCCACGAGGTCTCGGGGGCCGAGTGGTTCTCCTGGGACGAGGGGATCTCCAGGCTCAGCTTCGAGAACGAGCGGCGGGTGGTCCTGCAGGCGCGGGCGATCGTGCAGCCGGATCGCCAGGCCTCCGGCGGGACGGGATAAGATCGGCGGCCGCAGGCGACCGCAACCGAGGGAGGGGATCTCAAATGCTTCGAGCGCTGGTGCAGATCGCGTTGAATGGCGTGGCCGTCCTGGTCGCGGCCTATCTGGTGCCGGGCATCCTCTACACCGGCACCCTGCCGTCGCTGCTGATCGTCGGCCTGGTGATCGGCCTGATCAACCTGATCGTCAAGCCGATCGTCACCTTCTTCTCCTTCCCCCTGATCCTGCTCACCCTCGGCCTGTTCTACCTGGTGATCAACGGGCTGGTGCTCTACCTCGCCGCCTGGCTCCTCCCCAATCAACTGCAGGTGAGCGGATGCGGCGCGGCGATCCTGGGCGGCCTGGTGATGGCGCTCGTCAACTGGCTCCTGCGGGCGTTCACTCCGGAGTAGCCCGGGATGCGCCCAGCCCAGGCAAGACGGGAATCCGGCCGCGCGCGGCGGCAGCGCGCCGCGGAGATCCTGGCGCGGCTGCGGCAGGCGTACCCGGAGGTCCGGCTGGCGCTCGACTTTCAGAGTCCCCTCCAGCTCGTGATGGCGACCGTGCTCGCCGCCCAGTGCACGGACGAGCGGGTCAATCAGGTGACCCCGGCGCTCTTCCGGCGTTATCCCACGGCCCGCGACTATGCCGCGGCCGACCTCGCGGAGCTCGAGGAGATGGTCCGCACCACGGGCTTCTTCCGCAACAAGGCGCGGGCGTTGAAGAACCTGGGGACGGCGCTGGCCGCCGAGCACGGCGGCGAGGTGCCGGCGAGCCTGGAGCTGCTGGTGGCGCTGCCCGGGGTGGGGCGGAAGACGGCCAACGTGGTGCTCGGCAACGCCTTTGGAATCAACGAGGGGGTCGCGGTCGACACCCACGTCCAGCGCCTCTCCCGCCGGCTCTTCCTCACCGAGGAGACCGACCCGGAGAAGATCGAGCGCGACCTGATGCCGATCCTGCCGCGGGAGGAGTGGACGCGCTTCGCCCTGCTGCTCCAGGATCACGGCCGGAAGATCTGCAAGGCGCGCAAGCCCGAGTGCGCCATCTGCCCGGTGGCGGACCTCTGCCCGTCGGCCGAGGTGTGAGGAGATCGAAAGATGAGTGAAGCGAAGAAGACCGCCGTCGTCACCGGCGCCAGCGCCGGCATCGGCGCCGCCACCGCCCGCGCGCTCTCCGCGGCCGGCTTCAGCGTCGTCCTCGGCGCCCGCCGGCTCGACCGCCTGCGCGAGGTGGCCGGACCGCTCGGCGCCACCGCCCTGGAGCTCGACGTGACCGACGCCGGCAGCGTCGCGGCCTTCGCCGCCCAGCTCCCCCCCGCGATCCACCTGCTGGTCAACAACGCCGGCGCGGCCTTCGGGCTCGACCGCATCGAGGACGCCCGCGACGAGGACTGGATCGGCATGTGGGAGACCAACGTCCTCGGCGTGCTGCGCCTGACCCGCGCCCTGCTCCCCGCCCTCAAGGCGTCCGGGGATGGGCACGTGATCAACCTCGGCTCGATCGCCGGCTTCGAGACCTACATCGGCGGCGCGGGCTACACCGGCAGCAAGCACGCGGTGCGGGCGTTCACCCGCACGCTGCGGCTGGAGCTCCTGGGGCAGCCGGTGCGGGTGACCGAGGTCGATCCCGGCCTCGTCGAGACCGAGTTCTCCCGGGTCCGCTTCGCCGGCGACGAGGAGCGGGCGAAGGCGGTCTACCGCGGGCTCGAACCGCTGACCTCCGAGGACATCGCCGACTGCGTCGTCTGGGCGGCGACCCGCCCGTCCCACGTCAACATCGACGAAATCGTCGTCCGCCCGCGCGACCAGGCGACCGCCACGATGGTGAACCGGCGGGAGCCCGCGAAGCCCCAGGTTTGAAGCCCCGGACCGCCCTCCTTCTCGCCGCGGCGCTCCTCGCCGGGTGCGCGCACAAGGACCTCACGGCGCCCGAGCTCTACTCGACCTACTGCGCCCGCTGCCATGGCGAGCAGGGGAAAGGGAAGGGGGACCCCGAGGACCTCAAGCTCTACCCGCACCTGAACCTGCTCACGTCTCCGATGATACGCGGCGGCGACCGCGCGGCCGTGCGCCGGCGCATCCAGGAAGGGGAGGGCCCGATGCCCGGCTTCGCCCGCCGCCTCACCCCCCAGGAGCTCGAGCGGCTCATCGACTTCACCTTCCAGCTCGCGTCAACCTCCAAGGAGAGACCCTGACATGGACCCGCAACGCCTGAAGGACGCCTACCAGAAGCTGCAGAGCCTCGACGAACGGATGAGCCACAAGATCCGCCCCCGGCCGGGCGGCGCCCTCGTCCGGCCGACCACCGAGCAGCTCGAGGTGACGGTGCGCGATCTCGCCAACTACACGCTCGAGCTCCGCGAGGTCGTCCAGGAGCTGTTCCTCTCGATCGCCTCGAAGCCGAGCACGCCCGGCTCCTGAAGTCGCGCCGCCAGGGATCTTTCTGGCTCCGTGATTATGACTTGACAGGTCTTTTTCGCCTGTCTATAGTCCCATGCATGCGATCCCTGGGAATTGCCGAGCTGAAAGCGCTGCTTTCCGAAACTCTCGCGCGGGTCAAGGCGGGAGAAGAGGTCCTGGTCACCGAACATGGACGTCCGATCGCCCGCATCCTGCCGCTGTCGGCGGCGGCGCCGGCCGCGGCCACTCAGGAGCTGGTGCGGATGGGGCAGGTACGGGCGCCGGAGAAGCCGCTGGACGAAGCGTTCTGGAAACTGCCGCGCGGCGAATACCGCAAAGCTCCCCTGGAAGACTCTGACGACCAGCCCGGTTCGTGGGAGCTGCGGGAGGCGGTCTGAGGTTCTGGGACAGCTCGGCCCTCCTCGCCCTGGCGGTGCGGGAGCCCGGCTCCGGCGGCTCCGGAAAGATCGAGCCGCTCCTGCAGCGGGACCCGGACGTGGCCTTCTGGTGGGGGGCGCCCCTGGAATGCGGCGAGGCCCTGCTCGCCGCGCAGCGGGGAGAACGGATCTCCCCCGCCGACCTCCTGAAGGCCCGGGCGGTGATCGATCACCTGCGCGCCCGCGCCTTCGAGATCCAGCCCACCGAGGAGCTGCGCGCCCGCGCCCTGCGCATCCTCTCCGTCCATCCGCTGGGGGCCGCCGCCGCCCTGGAGCTGGCCGCCGCCCTGATCTGGTGCCGCGAGCGCACCCACGGCGCCGCCTTCGTCTCCCTCCATTCGCCGCTCCGCCTCGCCGCCGCGCTCGAGGGCTTTCGCGTCCTCCCCTACGCCGACGAGGTCCACGCTCCGGACCCCGAGCCCTGAAACCTCCTGAGGGCGGAGGGTGGTGTACCCTCCCTCCGCCATGCCCGCGCCGCTCCCCATCGACGAGGTCCTGCCCGAGCTGATCGCGGCTCTCCGCCAGGGGTCCGCGGCCGTGCTCATCGCGCCCACCGGCGCGGGGAAGACGACCCGCGTCCCCCCCGCGCTGCTCGCCGCGGGGATCGGCGGCGGCCAGCGAATCGTCATGCTCGAGCCGCGGCGGATCGCCGCCCGCGCCGCCGCCCGCCGGATGGCCGAGGAAGGCGGCTGGACGCTAGGCCGCGAGGTGGGCTACCAGGTGCGCTTCGAGCGCAAGGCGGGGCCCGAGACCCGGATCCTGGTGGTGACCGAGGGGATCCTTGTCCAGCGCCTGCAGGCCGATCCCTTCCTGGAGGGCGTCGGCGCCGTGATCTTCGACGAGCTCCACGAGCGCGGCCTGCAGGCCGACCTCTCGCTCGCCATGGCCCGCCGCGTCCAGCGCGAGGTGCGCCCCGACCTCAAGCTGGTCGCCATGTCCGCCACCCTCGACCCCGGCCCGGTGGCGGCCTTCCTCGGCGGCTGTCCGACGATCGACAGCCGGGGGCGGCTCTATCCAGTGGACATCCTCTATCTGGACCGCCCGGACGACCGCCCCCTCCCCGGCCAGATCGCCGCCGGGGTACGGCGGGTGCTGGCGGCGACTCCCGGGGACGTGCTCGCCTTCCTCCCCGGCGTCGGGGAGATCCAGCGTAGCGTTGAGAGTCTCGCCGGCCTCGCCGCCGAGCAGGATCTGGCCGTCCTGCCGCTCTATGGCGATCTGCCGGCCGAGCGGCAGGACGCGGTGCTGCGCCCCCTGGACCGGCGCAAGGTGGTGCTGGCGACCAACGTCGCCGAGACCTCGATCACCGTCGACGGCGTCACCGCGGTGGTGGACTCCGGGGCCGTCCGCCGGCTGCGTTTCGATCCGGCGACCGGGCTCGACCGCCTGGAGCTGGGGAGGATCAGCCGCGCCTCGGCCGACCAGCGCGCCGGCCGCGCCGGCCGCCAGGCCCCCGGGATCTGCCTCCGCCTCTGGCCCGCCTGGGAGCAGGCGACCCTCCCGGAGCGCGAGACGCCGGAGATCGCCCGCGTCGACCTCGCCGGCCCGGCGCTCCAGCTCCTCGCCTGGGGGGAGCCCGATCTCGCCGCCTTCGACTGGTTCGAGCCCCCCGATCCGGCGGCGCTGGCGACCGCCACGCTCCTGCTCCGGCAGCTCGGTGCGTTGAACGATCAGGGCGTCACCGCACTGGGCCGGACGATGGCCCGCCTGCCGGTCCACCCCCGCCTCGGCCGTCTCCTGATCGAGGGGCAGCGCCGCGGCCACGCCCGCGAGGCCGCCCTGCTGGCCGCTCTGCTCTCCGAGCGGGACCCCTTTCCGCGCGGACCCCGAGGGGCCGGACCCCGGCGCGCCTCGCGCTCCGACCTGCTCGACCGCCTCGACGCCCTCGAGGCCTTCGAGCGCCGGAACGCCTTTGAGGGGGATCTGAACGCCGGCGCGGCCCGCTACGTCCTGCGCGCCCGGGATCAACTCCTGGAGCTGACGAAACGGGAGCTGGCGGCGGACGGCGGGGGAGGAACGGAAGACTCCCTCCTCCGCGCCCTCCTCGCCGCCTACCCGGACCGCGTCGCCCGCCGCCGCGAGCCGCGCAGCCCCCGGGGTGTCATGGTGGGCGGCCGCGGAGTGCGTCTCGCCGACGAGAGCGCCGTACTCGAGGCGCCGCTCTTCCTCTGCGTCGAGTTGGATGGAGGCACACTCTCCGAGGCGCTGGTGCGGAAGGCCTCGGAGGTCGAGCCCGGGTGGCTCCCCGCGGAGCGCCTGCGGACCACGATCGACCTGGAATTCGACGAATCCCGCGACCGGGTCGCCGCCTGGAAGCGGACGCGCTACGAGGACCTCATCATCTCTGAAGCCGAGGTCCCGCCGCCGGACGCCGCCGAAACCGCGCGGGTCCTCGCCGCGGCGGCCGCCGAGCGGCTCGGCCGCGCGCTCCCCCTGGACGACCCGGAGGTCGCCGCCTTTCTCGCCCGCGTCCGCAGCCTCGCGGACTGGATGCCCGAGTTGGCGCTCCCGCGGTTCACCGAGGATGAGCTCCGCGCTCTCCTCCCCGCCCTCGCCGCCGGCCGCAAGTCCTTCGCCGAGCTGCGGCGCGCCCCGCTGCTCGACGTCCTGCACGGAGCCCTCTCCTATCAGCAGCTCGAAGCCGTGCGCCGGGAGGCTCCCGAGCGGCTGGAGGTGCCGAGCGGCAGCCAGATCCGGATCGCCTACGAGCCGGGCAAGCCACCGGTGCTCGCGGCCCGCATCCAGGAGATGTTCGGCCTCGCCGAAACCCCGCGCGTGGCCGCCGGGCGGGTCCCCGTGCTCCTCCACCTCCTCGCCCCGAACGGCCGCCCGCAGCAGGTGACCCACGACCTGCGCAGCTTCTGGGAGAACACCTACCGGCAGGTCCGCAAGGAGCTCGCCGGCCGCTACCCCAAACATGCCTGGCCCGAGGACCCCTGGAACGCCAGGCCGCAGAGGAGGCCGCAGCGGCGCTGAACCTCGATCGTCCACCGCAGCGCCGTGGCGATCTTCCGGAACTCCTCGATCTCCTCCCAGCGCAGCCCCCGCCCGGCGCGGCCGGCGAGCCAGCGGTCCAGCACCTGGTAGCCGCCGATCCGGTACTCCCAGACCTCGCGGGAGATCCCCTCGAACGCCTGCCCGCCGGCGTTGACGATCACCCGGTTGTCGCGGTGCTCGCGATGGCCGTCCAGCCGGCCGAGCCCCTGCCCATCGAATCGGACGCCGGGCCGCTCCAGGCGATCCGAGCGCAGGAGATGGAGATCGATCAGGACCGCGCCGAGCCCCGCCAGCTCCAGGAAGGCCCCGCGGCCCGGCGGCAGCGGGATGCGCGGGAAATCCGCCCGCAGGAGATCGGCGTAGCGCCGCCGGTAGGGAGGGCTGTAGAGGACCGCGTAGACATATTGCAGGATCAGCTCCGGCGAGGGCTCCTCGCCCAGGCGGCCGGCGAGGAGGCGGAGGAAGGCCGGATCGAGATTGGCGAGGCGGCCGGCGCCGTCCAGCCGCGGCTCCGGGTGGAGGTAGAGCGGGAAGACGGAGTTGATGTCGAACGCGCTCACCGTCTTGTGGGCGATGATCGTGCCGGTCACCAGCGCGCCCGCTTCCTCCCTGCCCTGCCGGGGCACCACCAGCCCCAGGTTACCCGGGATCAGCAGATGCTTCATCGTCTCGGTGCGGGGGCGTTCGACGGCGTAGCCGGCGTAGAAGATCTGCCGCCAGTCGAAGGGGCGGAAGAGGATGCGGCGGAATTTCGCCTGCCAGTCCGGATCGGTCCGCAGCTTCCGGCGCGCCTCCTCCAGCCGGCATCGCCCGCGGTCGACCGCGCCCCACTCCCGCCGGACCAGCTCGAGGTCGACGATCTCGCTCCGCAGCCGCCCGACCCGCCGGCCGAGCTCCGCCGGATCGGTGTCGATGGCGAAGGCGTCGCGGCCGGTGACGATCCCCACCGAGTGCTCGGGGAAGATGCCGGGCAGCGGCACGCCCAGGCCGTACTCCGCCTCCAGCGCGGCGTCGCGCGGCGCGAACAGGAAGGCCGGTCCGCGCGGCTCGATCTCTGTCCAATCGGTGGTCTCGACGTCGTGCTCCCCCAGCCAGCGGAGCTTGGCGGCCCGGCTCCCCCAGAGATCCGCCCTCCGCACCCGCTTCGGCAGGCCGGGCCGCTTGACCAGGATCGCCACCGCGCCCCCCTGCCGCACGTCGGTGAAGACGTTGGCGTCGGCCGAGCCGTCCGGCGCCCGCTCTTTCTTCTTGCCGTTGCCGTGCAGATCGAGGAGGTGGATCTCGTCGAAGCTCGCGAGGAGCGACCGGCGCAGGCCCCGGAAGGTGGGGCTGTCGAGGTAGCCGTGGCTGGTCACCAGCGCCACGATCCCCTCGACGGCCTCGTCGATCTTCCGCTGGGCGAAACGGAGGAACTTCACGTAGTCGTCCTGCAGCCACTTCGGGTTCTTGTCGCCCAGCGGCTGGCCGTCGATCCGGTCGTACCCTTCGACCCGATGCCCCCGGTTCGCCGAATGGCCCGACCAGGGGGGGTTCCCCAGGATGACGGTGATCCGCGCGTCCTTCTTGATCCCGCACGCCAGACGGGACTCCCGCGACAGCGCCGCCGTACCGGGGATCGTCGACTGCGCCAGATCCTCCATCTCCAGGGTGTTGGTCAGATAGAACGGCACCCGCTCCCCCTCCTCCAGAGGCCGGCCCAGCTCCTCCAGGATCAGGCTCATCTTGAGATGGCCGATGGCGTAGGGGGCCATCATCAGCTCGAAGGCGTGGAAGTCCCGCAGCAGGTGATCGCCGACCAGGGCGGGCACGCCGCCGACCCCCGCCGTGGTCCGCACCTCCTCGACGGCGCAGCGGATCGCCGCGACGACGAAGGTCAGCGTGCCCGCCGCCGGATCGAGGAGGGTCACGGCCGGGTCCGCGAGGCCGTCGCGCCGGCCGAGACGCGTCTGGAGCAGCCGGTGGACGGAGCGGACGACGTAGGAGACCAGCTCGGGCGGCGTGTAATAGACGCCGCGCTTCCTGCGCAGGTCGCGGTCGTAGTGGCGGAGGAAGGTCTCGTAAAAGTCGAGCACCGGGTCGCGCCCGCGCCGGAGCGAGCGCTCCAGCATGGCGCGCACCGAGGAGCCGGCGAGCAGGCCGACGATCTCGTCCACGATCCAGGCGATCTCCGGGTGCGGATCGGCGAGCGAGATGTAGCGGAAGGCGTCGCGCAGCACGCCGCTGGTGGCCGGGATGCTCTCCGCCGCGATCCGCCGGTCGAACTCGCCGGGCGCCCGCCAGCGGGCGGCGAGGAGGCCGTAGGAGAGGGTCTGGGCATAGAGATCGGCGAACTCCTCGTGGGTGAGCCCGGCGAGGAGATGCTCCGAGAAGGCCCGGTAGAAGCCGGAGAGGTCCGAGGCCCCTTCCCTGTCCGCTTTCAGCAGCTCGCCGATCCGCTCCGCCAGGAGGCGGGTGCGAAACGCCATCCTCGGCGCCAGCTCCGCGGCCGAGGAACTGGCCGGCGGAGAGAAATCGCAGAACAGGTCCAGCAGGGAGAGGAGGGGCTCCGGCCCTCCCGCCAGGCCGCCGATGTCGACGCGGGCGGCCATCTCCTTCCCCCGGTAGAGCCGCAGCTCGCGGAAGTTGGTGAGCAGGAGGTTGGGGAAGGCCGACCGGTAGCGCTCGACCTGCTCGGTGTTCGCGGACCGGTCCAGATCCGTCCCCGGACGTTTCGCCTCGACGTAACCGGCGATCCGCTCCCCCCGCCAGACCTGGAAGTCGAGCAGGCAGTCCCGAGTCTTGCGCGGCAGCATCGTCACCCGGAGATCGCCCGCCCCCCGGAGCTCCGCGTAGTTCTCGAAGAGCTCGATCAGATGAGGGTAGAAGCTCTCCTCCCGAGCGTCCCCCCGCCGCTCCGCCTCGGCGATCCGGTCCAGATAATCATGCGGAAAGCCCAGTAATTGCGGCTGGAGACGACGAATCACGGCCCGGGAGGTCGGCATAAAGAGACATTGTAGTCTTTGTCGTCTCCATGCGCGACCTTCAAAGCCTCTCGAAAGAGATCAAGGTGCGGAAATCGGCAACCTCAACTCTCCTCTCCAGCCTCCTCTCCGGCCTCCTCCACCAGACTGTTCGGCTCCAGCGAGCGCAGCCAGTCGAGCAGCTCCCGGGCGCGGTCGGTCTCGCCGAGGCGGTGCGCCTGGGCGGTGGCGGCGACGACCAGGGCCAGCGCGGAGCCGTTGGGCTCGAGCTCGCTGGGCAGGCGGGTGATCCCGGGGTGGCCGGCGAGCGCCTGCCGCACGATGGCGAGCCCGCGATCGAGGAGCGGGCGCAGCAGCGGCCGGTCCAGGAAGGCGTAGCGGTCCGCGGCGAGCTCGGAGGTGGCATGGGCCACGTCCTCCAGGATGTCGACGCTGTCGAGAGCCACGGGATTTTCTACCAGGACCTCCAGCCAGCGCTCGGCGCGGTCCTCGTCCCAGGGGTCCCAGTCCTCGTCCTCCTCCTCGGCCTCCGGATCGGCCAGGGGCGGATAGAACGCCGCCTCGAACTCCGCCTCCACCTCGCGCAACGACGCGGAGGGGATCAGCCGGCCGGCTTGCTGGTCGTCCGCGACGGCCTCGATCCCATAGAGCGCCGCCGGCGGCTCCGCCCTGGCGAGCCACGCCTCGAGCTGATGGATGCGGTCCGTGACCTCGTCGCCGAAGGAAAAGCGGAGCTGGGTCTCCTCCGCGTTCTCCCCCACCCGGGCCAGGAACTCGAACCCCTGCTCCGACAGGTCCCCCTCCTTCAGCCGCCCCCGCCAGTAGCGCGCCTTCTCGGCGGCCTCCACCGTCCGCCCCTCGGCGAGCAGCAGGCTCACCTCGAGCGGTCCGAGCGCCGGGCTCTCGGGATCGTCCTGGCGCGCGCGGTCGAGCGAGACCCAGGCTTCCTCCATCTCCCCCTCGACGGCGTAGGTCCGCGCCAGGTTCTCCCAGAGCACGGCGCGCAGGGGGGGCCGGAGATCGCGCGCCAGGCGCTCCGCCTCCTCCCAGCGCTCCTCCTGGAGGTCCAGGGCATCGTAGGCTTCGAGCAGCGTGTTGAGCGCCGCCGAGTCCCGCTCGTCCAGCCGTTCCGGGCGCTCGAACAGCGGGCGGACCAGCGCCAGCGCCCGAGCCGCGTCGCCGTTGTCGAGCAGGCCGGTGGCGACGTCGCCCAGGATCGGGCGCGGCACCCGGCCCGACACCCCCATCGCCTCCACCTGCTCCAGGGGGAGCTCCTCGGCCACCAGCATCCAGACCCCCTCGGCGTCGAGGGCGGGCGCGCCCTCGGCCCATTCGGCGCAGCACTTCTTGTACTTCTTTCCCGAGCCGCAGGGGCAGGCGTCGTTGCGCTCCGGCTTGGCGATCGGCCGCGGGCGGAAGCCGTTGTCCGGCAGCGGCACGGAGTTCCAGAGCGAGCGGCCGAACTCGGTCGCGAACCCCCTGCGGGCCTGATCGTCGGGCAGTTGCTCGAACAGCCCTGGCAGCAGGCGCGGTGCCTCCGCCTGCATCCAGGCGAGGAAGGCCTCGCCGTCCGCCAGCCGCAGGGCCTCGCTCACCGCCTGCCGCAGGAACTGGGAGAACTCCTCGTACTGCTCTTCTCCGATCTGCTCTTCGTCCAGCTCTTCATCGTTCATGAGTGACACCTCTCGGTGGATCTGTTTTGCGGAAAATCGTTTTCGGGAAACGCTACCTGCCCGAGGGCCATGCTAGCAGCGCCGGGATGACGAGAACACTCCGCGCCCCCTCTCCCTTCCTGCCTCATGCTATGTTGCGCCGGAACGTAACCCGGTCTTCTCAGGGCGGAACGCGAGACGGCGGTGGAACGCGCGTGCTAGGATGATTTCGCGCAAGGAGGCGCGGCATGGCTCTCCCGGATCTCGATCTCCCCCGTAAGCTGACCTACGACGACTACGTCCTCCTCCCCGAGGACGGACAGCGGCACGAGATCCTGGACGGAGAGCACTACGTGACGCCAGCCCCCTTTATCCGGCACCAACGCATCTCCTCGAAGCTGCACAATCGACTGGGCCCCTTCATCGAAGAAAACCGTCTCGGCGAGCTCTTCGCGGCACCGGCCGACGTCGTTCTCTCCCGTCACGACGTCGTCCAGCCGGACCTGCTCTTCATTTCGAACGCCCGGGCGGCGATCATCACCGAGCAGAACGTCCAGGGCGCTCCGGACCTGGTCATCGAGATCCTTTCGAAGCGGACACGCCGACGGGACGAGGGGATCAAGCTCGAGCGCTACGAGCAACTGGGGGTGGGAGAGTGCTGGCTGTTCGACCCCGACCGCCGGGGCACCCGGGTCTACCGGCGCGACGGCGACCGCCTCGTTCTCGTCGCCGCGCTCTCCGCCGGCGCCGGGGACGTCCTCACCACTCCCCTCCTGCCGGGGCTCGTGATCCGTCTGAGCGAAGTCCTCTCCTAGACCCGCGCCGTAACCTCCGCGTCCTGTCTTCGTATCAGGAGAGGAGCGCTTCCGCGCTCTCTGATTCGATCAAGGAGCCCTCATGAATCTTCAATTCCCAGGCGCCCGCCCCGCCCTCGCAGCCGGCGCCCTGCTGCTGACCCTCGCCACCCTTCCGGCCGGCGCCGCGGCTCCGGCCGCCACATCCGATCTCGGCGCCTACGCCGACAAGGCGCTCGCCGCCATCTACCCCGCCGATCAGCCGGGGGCGGCGGCGATCGTGGTCAAGGACGGCAAAGTGCTGCTCCGCAAGGGGTACGGGATGGCCAACCTCGAGCTCGGGGTGCCGAACTCCCCCGAAATGGTGTTCGAGCTCGGCTCGGTCACCAAGCAGTTCACCGCCGCGGCGATCCTGCTGCTCCAGGAGCGCGGCAAGCTCAGCGTCACCGACGACATCGGCAAGTACCTGCCGGATTTCCCCACCCACGGCCAGACGATCACGATCGAGCACCTGCTCACCCACACCTCCGGCATTCCGAGCTACACCGGGCTCCCCGAGTGGTACGCCAAGCTCCGCGAGGACCTCAAGCCCGCCGAGGTGATCGCGCTGTTCAAGGACAAGCCGCTGGAGTTCAACCCCGGCGAGCGGTGGGCCTACGACAACTCGGGGTTCTTCCTCCTCGGGGCGATCATCGAGAAGGTCTCGGGGCAGAGCTACGAACGGTTCGTCGAGCAGGAGATCTTCCAGAAGCTCGGCATGGCCCACAGCCGGTACGGCCATGCGGACGAGCTCATCCCCCGGCGGGCCAGCGGTTATTCGAAAGATGACAAGGGGTTCCACAACGCGGACTACATCAGCATGACCCAGCCCTATGCCGCCGGCGCCCTGGTGTCCACGGTGGACGACCTGGCGATCTGGGACCGGGCGCTCAGCGGTGAGACGCTGCTCAGGAAAGCTTCCCTCGACCGGATGTTCACTACCGCGAAGCTCAAGTCGGGGCTCCCCGTCCAGTATGGCTACGGCATGGGAGTCTTCGATTTCGCCGGGCGGCGGATCCAGATGCACGGCGGCGACATCCCCGGCTTCACGACCGTCGTCGCCCGGGTCCCCGAGGAGCGGCTCTTCGTCGCCATCCTCTCCAACAACGACGCCTCGGACCCGCGGCCGGACGACGTCGTCCTGCGCATCATCGCCAGGGCGCTCGGCCAGCCGCTCGAGGAGATCAAGACCATCCCGCTCGACCCCAGGACGCTGGCCGACTACCCCGGCGTCTACCGGTTCGACGAGAAGACCACCCGCATCATCACCCAGGATGGGGGGAAGCTGTTCGCCCAGCGTAGCGGCGGCGAGAAGTACGAGCTCGCGGCCACCGCGCCCGACGAGTTCATCTATGCGGACCGGATGAACCGCCTCCGCTTCCAGCGCGACGCCCAGGGGAAGGTGACCGGCGTGGACTTCAGCCCGCTCTCCGGCATCCGCCAGACCGGCACGCGGACCAGCGACCCGCTCCCCCAGGAGCGCCAGGCGGTCAAGGTGGACCCGTCGATCTACGACGCCTACGCCGGCGAGTACGAGCTGGCGCCCACCTTCTCGATTACCGTCGACCGCGAGGGGGACCAGCTCTTCGCGCAGGCCACGGGTCAGCCGAGGTTCGAGATCTTCCCCGCCTCCGAGAGCCGCTTCTTCCTCAAGGTCGTGGACGCCGAGATCGAGTTCGTCCGCGGCGCGGACGGCAAGGTGACCGGGCTCGTCCTCCACCAGGGCGGGCGCGACGTGCCGGGGAAGCGCAAGTAAAGAGAACCGCCATTTTTCGCGGATGTCTCGCATTGGCCCGCTGGCGGCACTGAGCAGAAGACTCGTACATCCGTCCGCGGCGAGCCGCCTCCGGGGCTGCTGCCGGGACATCTATGTGGTTTCATCCGCGGGGAGAACAAGAATGCGAAAGATGATTTGCGGAGGGTTCGCGGCGCTGCTCGTGGCCGGCTCGATGGGGGCTCAGGCCCAGACGCGCACGGTCGAGGGGCACGTCGTCACCGGCGTCAACCGTTTCCTCAGCGAGCCGGTCTTCAGCCTCGGGCAGTTCGGCCCGGCCGGGTTCAACGACATCGGGGCCTACAATCCCAACGGCGGCGAGGCGCTGCCGCTGACCGCGGCCACGCCGCTCAACACCGTGCTGGCCTCGCTCGTCGATCCCGGCTTCCTGGCCGCCTTCCACGTCGACCCCAACACGGTCGATCCCAGCACCCTGAACATCCCGATGCGGGACGTCGGCGTCTATGTCGCGCCCGACGGCACCCGCGCGCCGGTCAAGGACATCTTTTCCACCACCCAGATGACCCCCAGCCGGGCGCACTCCAAGACCGGCGCGATCACCCTCGGCAAATGGCTGGAGGCCAAGGGCACGGCGACGATCCGCTGCAACAAGCAGTCCGCCACGGTCAAGATCGAGATGACCGGGCTGATCGAGCGCGCCCTGTATGACGTCTGGGGGGTGATGCTGACCGCCAACGGACCGGCGCCCATCTGCCTGGGCGGCTCCCCCTGCGCCTTCGTCACCGACGAGCGGGGGCAGGCGACCTTCAAGACGTCGCTGAACTTCTGCCCCTACAAGCTGCGCGCGACCGAGGTGCCGCTCGGCCAGATCGAGGTCCTCTACCACGCCGACCACGCGCTGTACGGCTTCCTGCCCGAGCTCTTCGCCATCGGCTACCCGCCGGGCATCGTCTCCTTCAGCCACCTCGACTTCCCCGTAAGCTCGACGCCGCTTCAGTAGAGGGGCTCGAAGAGGCCCGAGACCATCTCGGCGAGGCGCTGCTCGGCGCCTCGCCGTTTCCAGCTCGCGTAGGTGACCTCGCGGCACCCTTTCTCGTCCGCGGCGAAGGTGGCCTCGAGCCGCGCCGCGAAGTCGCGGTCGTAGAAGGCCAGGCTCTCCTCGTTGTTCTGGAGCAGCGAGCGGGCGTCGAAGTTGATCGAGCCGATGGTGCTGAAGATACCGTCAATGACGGCGTTCTTGCTGTGCAGCATCGTGCGGTTGTATTCGAGGATCCGGACGCCCCCCTGCAGGAGCTCGCCATAGTGGCGGCGCGAGGCCATGCGCAGGAGCGGCATGTCGATGTGCCGGCCGGGGATCATGATCCGCACGTCGACGCCCCGCCGCGCCGCCCGGATCAGCGCCTCGCGGATCTGCGCGTCGGGGACGAAGTAGGCGTTCTGGATGTGGATGGATTTCCTGGCCGACTGGATCGCCACGAAGTAGAGCATCTCGGCGAGCGAGGACGAGTCGCCGCGCGACACCTTGATCGCCTGCGCCTGCACCTCTCCCGCGGCGTCGATCCGCGGGTAGAACTTGTCGCCGGCCAGGATCTCGCCGGTGGTGTAGGTCCAGTCTTCGCCGAAGATCGCCTGCATCTGCGCCGAGACCGGCCCGGTGGCCCGCACCATCATGTCGCGCCACTCTTTCGGGTTGCGGGCGTTCCCCAGCCAGTTGTCGGCGATGCAGAAGCCGCCGGTGAAGCTGACGGCGCCGTCGACGATCAGCATCTTCCGGTGCGTCCGCCGGCCGATCTTGTAGAGGCTCCAGAGGCGGATGGGGTGGAACACGTAGACCTTGGCGCCCGCCTCCTTCATCCGGTCGAGGACCGCCCAGGAGTGGCTGCTCCCCGTGGCGTCCACCAGCACGCGCACCTCGACCCCCCGCCGCGCGGCGTCGATCAGCGCATCGGCGACGATCGCGCCCGCCTTGTCGTTCTTGAAGATGTAGGACTCGAGGTCGACCGTCCTCTTGGCGCCGCGGATCGCCTCGGTCATGGCCGGAAAGATCTGTCGCCGTTGGTTCAGGATCTCGGCGCGGTTCCCCCCCACCATCGTGGTGCCGAAGGCGTCGAGCGAGCGGCGGAAGGCGCCGTCCGCCACCGCCGAGGGGTCCTCGTACCGGTAGACGCTCCGCTTGTCGGCGGAGATCAGGGTGCACGCCTGGCCGAGCAGCGCCACCGCCACGCCGCAGGCGAGGAGACCGCTACGCCGGATGATGGACGATCGCTGCGCTGCTCTTTCCACGTCCTGCCCTCCTGGACCGAGAAGGCGCGATTCTACGCCCTCTCACGAGACCGGCTGGACGATGAAGTCCGCCCGCGCCTCCACCCGTGGCACATCCCCCAGCGCCTCGCAGACCTCGTGGAGCTCCTCGACGTGCCCGGGCCCGAGCTGCAGCGCGTGCTCGTCGGGCTGCCAGGTCGTGCCGAGCGGGTAGAGCCGCCCCGGCTCCCGGCTCATCTCGATGTGGCCCCCGAGCACCCAGGATACCGGATGGGCGCGGGCGAAGGCGGCCAGCCGCGCGGCGCTCGCCCGGTAGGCGGGCCAGTCGCGGACCGTGAGGAGCCCCGGGTAGAGCAGGTCCCCCGTGAAGAGGGTCCGCGTCGCCTCGTCATGGAACGCGACATGCGCCGGCTCGTGGCCGGGGATGGGGAAGACCGCCAAGCGCCGGCCGCCGAGATCGATCGACCCGGTTCCGTCCGGCCAGCCGTCGATCCCGAAGGCGGCCCGGACGCTCTCCAGGCCGGCGCCGACGATCTCGGTATTGGGCCGCGCTGCCAGCAGCGCGTCGCCGAAGATGTGGTCGCCGTGGCCGTGCGTGTGGGCGACCCGGAGGTGGATGCCCTCCGCCCCTCTTTCGGCCAGGATGCCCTCGATCGCCTCGCGGACGGGCAGCGGCCGGCCGTCGTCCGGCTCCGCGCCGCTGTCGAGCAGGAGCGCCATGCGGTCGCCGAAGAGCAGATAGAGGAACGGCGCCTCGAAGCTGTAGCACTTGTTCTCGCGCAGCGCGTAGGTGTCGCCGTCGAGCCGGTGGACCTGGAACGCCGGGTCGGCGTCCCGCCCGCAGTCCGGGCTGCCGTGAATCCATCGCGCGGGAAAGTCCATCCCCCGATTCTATGGAAAGACCCCAAACGAAAAGAACCCCGGCGCGAGCCGGGGTTCCCCTGCCGATCGATCCGGCGCTGTTCTTACCGCGTCTTGATGCACGAGCCGGTCAGGTTCGACCACTCGTACTGGTAGCCGAAGCCACCGGTGCCGATGAAGGGCGAGGGGGACCAGGCGCACTTGTCGTCGGCCTCCTGGCCCCGGCGGTCGTACCAGGCATTCAGGTCCGGGTCGGTCACCGCCTCGCGGGTCTCGTGGCAGACGAAGTGCTCCTGGTTCTGCGCGTCCGTCCAGCCCGCGACCTTGCAGCCGCTGCAGCTCGGATAGGGCTCGATCGAGTACTTGACGTCGTTGCCGCCGTTGGTGAAGTGGCCATGATAGGCGCAGTAGGAGAGGCTCGGTCCGCCGCACGAGGTGCTCGAGCCGCTCGAGGAGTACGAGGAGCTCGGGAGGACGACCTCGTAGATCGTGCTGCCGTTGAAGGCATGGGTCGACAGATAGGACGCGACCTTGGCCTGGACGGCGGCGTCGGTGACGTTGGTCGGCGGCGTCGAGCTGTCGAACACGTCGGCGGTGCCGGAGCCGAGGTTCGCGAGCGCGATCCCTGAGTACTGGGTGATGGTGTTGTACTCACCGGTGGTGCCGAACTGGTCGCGGAAGAGCTGGATCTGCTGGGCGTAGGCGAAATCGGGGGAGGCGGCGTTGCTGAAGTTCGGTCCCCAGAAAATGAAGACCACCTTGGCCGAGGTGATCTTGGGACCGCCATGGTCCACGATGTTCGAGCCGGCCTTGACGGGGATCACGCCGCCCCGCGTCGGCATGTAGATGACGTGGTCCGCGTCCGCGAACCGCTTCAGCTCCGGCTGCTTCCTGGCCGGCGCGGCGTTCGCGGCGACGGCCACCAGTCCGCACGACAACATCAATGCACACTTCAAAACATTGCTCTTCATGACTTACAACCTCCGAGACAGAAGTGACGCCTACGGAGCCGGCGGCCCTCACCACGAGGGCCGTGACTCCGAGGCAACCGACAGGAGACGGTGGAAGCCGCCCCATAAACAACTGAATCAAGAGGGTGCCCGAAATTAGCGCAAAGTGGCACCGGTACCCCCGGCCCCAGCCGCAATTCGCGGTGGAGTCCAATAAAGTTAGTGTAAAGAGTTGGTAAAAGCGAGCCGCTTTTAGCCGATTTCGTGGAAATGGGGGACAATTAATCTATATCTTGCATATACAACTAGCCACGGATCGTTCGGGCGTAGCCGTTCTCGGCGATCAGCGCGCCCATCTCGTCGTAGGCGTCGGGTTCCTGAGGCGCCCAGGTCGCCAACCCATCCACGTACCGGGTGTACATGGAGAACGCCGCCGCGATCAGCACCGTGTCATGGATGGCCTTGTCGTCGGCTCCCGCTTTCCGCGCCCGCGCCACGTCCTCCGCGGTGACCAGCCGGCCGTCCAGCCGCACCTTGCCGGCGATCTCCAGAAGTGCCTGCAGCTTCTCGCTGACCGGCGCCTGGGCGCCCTTGGAGAGGACCGAGTCGACCATGTCGCTCGCGCTGCCGAGCAGGTGGCGTGCCGTGGAGGCGTGCAGTTGCGTGCAGAAGTTGCACTGATTGCCCGCCGACACGTAGGCCGCGATCATCTCCCGCTCGCCCGGCGCCAGCGACGAGGGTCCGCGCAGCAGCGTATCGGCCAACCCGTTCAGATGCTTCTCGGTGTCAGGGTAGGCGACCATCGGCCCGACGATCCCCGGGAGCCCCTCTGGAAGCTCGATATGTGGCATCTCCGCTCCTTCTCAGCGCAGCTTCCAGGGTACGCCCTGGCCGGCGGTGCCGCAAGGCGGATCAGACCACGATCCCGTCCCACCGCCACTTGAGGGCCCTGGGCGTGAAGCTCGGGATCGCCAGCGGCGCGACCAGGGGCTCGCCGACGCGCCAGAAGTCTTCGGCGCCGCCGCCGCGCCGCCCGCCCGTCTCGTAGAAGTGGTGGAGATAGCGGAGGTCGGCGGCGGAAAAGTCGGACAGCCAGGGTCCGAGGTCCTCGAATCCGGTCTCCAGAAGGAGAGCCATGCTGTAGCGGCAGGCCTCGCGCTCGTAGGCCGTCACCGCCTCCTTCGTGGCATCCGTAACCTTCCCCACCGGGAGGTCGAACTCCTGGATCCCCTGGGTGTTCCACTGCACCGTATGCCCGAACAGGTGCAGCAGCATGAACAGGGAGTCCTCCGCGTCCAGCCAGCTCCCGATCCGGATCTCCGCGCCGTTGAGATCGCCGAGATAATCCGCCTGGATCAGCGCCCGGACGACCGCGACGCCGTACCCTTCCGTCACCCGCTTCCGGATCGCCGCCAGGGGAACGCCGAAGCGCTCCTCGAACGACGCGCCCTTCAGATAGACCGCCGCCCGCGCGGCCTTTCGCGCCTTCGTCCGTTCATTCAGGGACATGCAGGTAAGCCTAGCCCAGAACTGAGGGGAATCCACCCCGCGGCGCGTTCCTGGACCCAGCCCGGCAGGTGCCGGGCGAACATCCTGGAGGGAAGTCCCATGTTGATCCGTACCACTGCTCTTACCGCCATCCTGGCCCTCGCCGGCCTCGGCTTCGCCGGCTCCGCCCGGGCCCAGTACTTCGGCGTCGAGGTCTCCGCCCAGACGATGGGCTACACCGGCGGCTTCACCGATTCCGCCTACCTGCCCAACGCCACCTACGTCGACGCCGTTTCCGATCCCGCGGGGGTGACGCTCGCCTCCCCTTACTACGGCTCGGTCTTCGCGGATGTGGGGGCCGCGTCCGAGGCGCGGCCCGGGGAGCTCCACGCCCAGGCCGCCGCCCACGTCAACTCGATCGACGCCAGGAATGGCTTCAGCGGCTCGGCGCCCTACGGCTACGGCTACGCCCACTCCTTCGACCGTCTGACCGTCAAGTCCGACACCCTCGCCAAGGGGACGCCGGTGACGATCGTCTTCGGCAATGACGTGGACGTCGCGACCTGGACCCGGACGGGCGCCTACGACGGCTACATCGACATGACCCTCCAGATCGGTGCCGCCTCCGCGAGATCGCGCTGGACCGCGAGCTATCTCTACGGCACTACCGCGGCCGACACGCCGCAGGTCCGGGTGCAGACCACCGTCGGCTCGCAGCTGAGCGTCGACGGCAAGCTGCGGGTGCAGGCCAAGGTCTTCTACGATCGGGCGACCGGCTTCAACGGCGACATCCAGGCGGACGCGACGGCCCGGGTCGTCGTCCGCGAGATCACCGACGGCGTGACCCTGCAGTCCGAGTCCGGGATCGCCTACCCGGTCGTCCCGGTCAACTGAGCCGCCAGCCGATCGCGATCACCGCTTGAGGGCGAGCGCCGGGTCCCCCAGCAGCGTATAGAGCTTCAGGGTCTGGCGGTCGCCACCGGCCGCGGCATAGGCGGAGAGGCCGCGCAGCAGGCGGTCGCCCAGCCGGCCGCCGCCCGCGGCCGAGAGCTGCGGCAGCAGGTAGCGGCCGAGCTCGCTCGCCGGTCCGTTGTGCGACAGCCAGGTCGGCCCGAAGAGGGCGACGGCGCCGCCGTCGCGCCGCAGCACCAGCTCCTCGCCCAGCGAGCTCACCGACGGATAGGCGAACTGCGAGATCAGGCAGGTCAGCGCCGTCATCACCGGCAGCCGGGGGGCATTGCCGAGCCGAGAGACGTCGGACGTCGTCAGCAGTCCCTCGGAGGTCAGGCGGTCGAGCCCGCCGTGGCCCACGTAGTTGAGCAGCACCTGCCCCTGGCGCAGCGCCGCCTGCAACTGGGAACGGCTGGCCTCGACCTGCGCGGAGCTGGCCGCGGCCGGCAGGTAGACGCGGCTCAACGCCAGCCCCGGCGCCAGCGTTCCCGCCAGGGAGTCGCTGGTCGCCGGGAAGTCGCCGCCGGTGTCGGCGGGACCGGCGAGGAACAGCGCCTGGTTCGTCCACGCGCCGCCCGGACCGCTCTCGTAGGCCGCCAGCTTGTCCACATAGGCGCGCAGATCGGCGGCGGTGACCGCCGGGATGCGGCCGATGGCGATCCCTGGCACGCCGCCGCCGTCGAAGTTGGCAAGCTCGGCGTCGGCGGCGGCGAGCCCGTCCTCCGTCGTCACCAGATAGGGGGGCAGCAGGTTCGACGACAGCCCCAGAAGGTTCTTGTAGTCGTAGGTCCCCTTGCCGGCGAGCGCCACGTAGCGGGGGGGCGTCGGCCAGGACTGCACGGCGTAGGCGAGGAAGCGCCGGATCGCCAGCGGATCGACCAGGCCGTCCGCGAACAGGTCCATGACGTCGCCGAGGTCGACCACCATCGTGGAGAGCCCCTGGGCGGCCCGCAGGTCGGCCAGCCGCTGCGCCTCGGCGCGGAGGGCCGCCGGCGCGATCACCAGGTACTGGGCGCCGCGCCCCGGATTGCGCAGATCGAAGGGGGTGCTGGCGCGCACGCCGGCGGCGTCGAGGGCCGGACCGGCGACCGCGACGTAGGGACCGGCGTCCGGCGCCGTGAAGCCGACGCCCCAGGTGCCGTCGGGCTGCGGCTGGGCCGAGAGCCCGCCCAGTTGCCGCGGCGCGAGCGGCTGCGCCACGTCCCAGACGGCGATGCCGGAGCTACGGAATCCCGCCAGGGCGACCGCCGCCCCCGCGCCGGCGCGGAAGGCGATGCGATCCCCGGCCGCCCGGTAGAGGTGCGGATAGGTGAGGTCGAACGAGTCGAGCCAGAAGCCGCGCGCCGCCTCCAGCGCCACGATCTCGATCTGATTGCCGCCGTCGCGCAGGACGTCCGCCGGCAGCGTCACCGTCGCCGTGTAGGGTCCGCTGCCGTTCCAGGCGATCTCGCCGATCTGCCGGCCGTTCACCGACACGCCGGCCCGCTGGGAGTCGGCGAAGCCGTAGAGGTTGACCGCCAGCGTGGCGCCGTCGTTCGCGGGAGCCGGCACGTCGACGGCGAACGTGGCGCGGTCGAAGCCGGGGTAGCCGGGGTAGAGGTTCTTCCAGATCCAGAAGTCCTCCACCGGCAGCGGCGCCGAGACCGCCGGAATGGCGTCGGTCTCGAGGTGCAGCGTGTCGGCGAAGGAGGCCGCCGCCGGACCGGCGCCCGCCGGGGCGGCGACCGTCGCGACCGCCTGCCCAGTGCCGCGCTCCAGCCAGTAGACGTTCACGTTCGTATAGGGGCTCTGGACCGCCTCGCCGTAGAAGACGAGACCGTCGCCGTCCGCCGCCGGCTGCCAGGCCACGTCCTGACCCGCGTGGCTCAGGCGCAGGCGGCCGGAGCGGAGCTGGCCCGTGGTCTCCTCCAGAGAGAGCCCGAGGGCGCTCGCGAGATCCCGCGCGCGCACCCGGACCAGGCCGGACCGGGTCACCTCGACCCGCGCGCGGCGGGCCGTGGACGGGCCGGCCGAGGGACCGGAAGCCGCGGGCGCGGCCTTGGCAGCCGCCACGGCGAGGCGTGGCGACACGGCCTTGGCGGTGGCGGTGAAGTCGCGGTCCCGATCCTTGGCCTGGAAGGCGGAGGCCCTCCCCGCGACAGCGACCCGGTAGGGTCCGAAGACCTCCCGCGCCCCCTGCTGATCCACCTCCACCAGGCGATAGGTGAGCTTCTGGCCGCGAGGGGCCGCCGGGTCCACCAGCCGGTAGCGGCCACCGGGGAGCTGAGCGACGGCCGGGACCGCCCGCTCGGTGACCGGGACGAACCGGCCGGTGGCCGGATCGCGCCGCTCGACCTCGAACGCCACCGTGCCCACCTCGGCCGCGGTCTCCCACTCGACCACGACCTGGCCGTCCTCCTCCCGCGCGGCGAACGAGGAGATCCGGGCCCAGGTGGCCAGGTTGGAGACGGCGAAGCTGCAGTTCACCGTCTGGGCCTGGGCCACCTCGCTCGCCCAGGCCGCGGGCCCGGTGTTGGACCAGTACATGGTCACCGTCTGGTTGATCGTGGTCCCGCTCGGGACGGTCGGAGCGACATAGAACTGGTACGTCATGCTCCCCGCCTCGTTGGGGCCGATGACCCCCAGGCTGGTGCCCGAGAGGGTGTTGTTCCTCGGCGTCCAGACCACCTGGCTGTTGGTGGTGTCCACGGCGACGGTGCCATTGGTCGTCTCGGTCGGCGTGGCGGGCGAGGAGGCGGTGCTCAGCACCTGCCCCTGGGACGAGTTGTAGCCGACTTTGAAGCGCAGGAAGCTCGCCGTGCCGCATTCGAAGCGCTCGGCGGTCGTCGTGGGGACGGTCGCCGTACAGCCCGGCACGGTGTTGGTGAAGCTCACCGTGCAGGCCGACGACTGCCCGGGCCGCACCGGCGTCGGGGAGCAGGAGCAGGAGGGGGCCAGCCGCGGCACCGGGATGTCCGAATTGAGGATCTGGCAGTTGCACTTCGCGCCGGTCCCCGGATGCACGGAGGTCTCATCGGTGCACGTGCCGTTCGGGCCGACCTGGCTGCCGCTGTTCCCCCAGGTGGCACAGGTGGGGATGTCCACGAAGCCGTCCGGCTGGGTGCTGCCGTTGGCGCCAATGGCGTCCGTGCACGGGACGGTGACCGGCGAGGTGAACTTCATGAACACGTCGGCGCTGTTGCACTGCCCCTTGACCAGGTCGCCGCAAGTGTCGCCGTCGTCGTTGTAGAAGGGGCCGCTGCCGCCGGAGAGGTTCAACGGGCCGCAGGTGGACGTCCCGATCGTGCCGTAGACCGGCTTGAGGGCCTCCACGGCGCACTGAAGGCCGCCGAAAGCGTCGGGCGTGGGGTCGCCGGCGCCCAGATAGTTATAGACGAACATCCCGATGTCATAGCGGGTCTGGCCGCTGGTGTTCTGCAGCTTGGCCCCCATGAAGATGCTGACCGTGTCGGTCGTGCTCACGCAGCCGTTGGTCTGATCCCCGAGACCGACCAGGATGAAAGTGACGTCGTTGGCCGTGCAACTGTTGCCGGGGGCGAGCGGGGACTGCAGGTTGCCGACACACCGCGAGTTGGTGATCGCCGCGTCCGCCGCTCCCGCGAGGAGGAGGAAAAAGCCGAACAGAGCGGCGGTCCGCCGCGGATCGAGGAAAGAAGACGCCTTCAAGGGAGCTTTCATGCTTCGCCTTTCCGCGGCAACCGCGAAGCGGATCAGAGGATTTTTCTGGGTCCTCTTCAGGATAACACAGGGGGGAACCGGGGGCGTGGAGGCCCCGCCCCCCTCTTACCGCCGCTTCTTTTTCCGCTTCCCGGCCTTGCTCTTCTTCTTCGGCCGCGCGGGGGGTTTGGTGCGCTGCCGCAGAAGAGTTGCCATGCGAGTGATACGGCGCGGCCAGGAGCGCGGCCATCCTACCCCAGGATCGTGCCTCTCCTAGCCAGGATTGAAGCGATCCTGGCTGTACTTTGAGCAACAACTGCCAGGATTGTGAGAATCCTGGCGGGTAGAGACCGCCTCCTGCCTAGGATCGACCGTCTCCTGGCCAGGATCGCGGCCATCCTGCTCAGGATCGTGCCTCTCCTAGCCAGGATTGAGGCGATCCTGGCTGTACTTTGAGCAACGACCGTCAGGATCGTGAGAATCCTGCCCAGGAGGGGCACGCTGGGACCCCTTGAGCAGCTAGCCTGCCCGCCAGTAGCGGCAAAAATGCCTCTGTAACCCCATGGCAGCAAAGGGTTTGTCGGAAGGGGCGAGATTTTACGTCTTATTAGGGGTATGGGACGAAAACTTCGCTACCTTCCCGAGGAGGGCGCCCTGGTCGAGGTCACCTGCCGGACCTTGCAAGGACGCCTGCTGCTCCGGCCGAGCCCGGAGCTCAACGACATCGCCGCCGGGGTCCTCGGCAGGGCCCAGCGGCTCTATCCGGTCGAGATCATCGCGTGGGTCCTGATGTCCAACCACTATCATCTGATCCTCCGGGCCGAGAGCGCCAAACGGCTCTCGCGGTTCGTCGGGTACCTCAACTCGAACCTGGCGCGGGAGGTGAGCCGGCTCACCGGCTGGACGGGGAAGATCTGGGACCGGCGCTACCAGGCGATTCTGATCAGCAACGAAGAGGACGTGCAGGTCGCGCGTTTTCGGTACGTCCTCAGCCACGGGGTCAAAGAGAACCTTGTTGCCCAACTCCGGCAATGGCCCGGTCTGCAGTCCGTCCGGCAGCTCGCGGACGGCGAGCCCCTCGCCGGCACCTGGTTCGACCGCACTCAGGAGTACCTCGCCCGCCGCAAGGGGGAGGCCGTCGATCGTCTCTGCTACGCCACCCCCGAGACCGTGACCTTCTCGCCCCTTCCCTGCTGGCAGCACCTCTCTCCAGAAGCCTACCGGCAGCGCGTCGCCAACATGGCCACCGAGATCGAGGAGGACGCCGCCGCGGCGAGGACGCGGACGGGCGCCGAGCCGCTCGGAGTCGCGGCTATCCTGGCTCAGGACCCGGCAAGCCGTCCCAAGCGCCTGAAGAAATCGCCGGCCCCGCTCTTCCACGCGGCGAGCAAGGCCATGCGCCACTACTTCTACGAAGGATTCTTCTGGTTCGTGGCCGCCTACCGCACGGCGGCCGAGAAGCTCCAGAAGGGAGACCCCGACCCGCGCTTTCCCATCGGGAGCTTCCCGCCGGCGTTGCCGTTCGTCGGCGGGTAGAACGCGGCCCGCCGACCGCCGCGGTAGATCCTGATCGGCTATCTGGTTGTCTCGACCTTCACCGGCTGAGGGGAAGGAGAAGATGTATCCAGGGGGCCGATTTGGCGTGAATTTCATGAAACCGATGTCGTAAGTTGCCATCAAGAGAGGCCTCTCCACCTTCCCAAGGCTGCTCCCTGAGGGCTTGACAAGTCGAAAAGCTCCTCGGCGAGGCGTGATTTTCTCCAGGGACGTGGCACTTGGGGAGCGGAGAGCGGGGAGCTGGGGGAGGAAGAGAATGAGGGCTTATCCACTGACGTGGCATGTAACCCCCCCCCCCGGCACCTAGTCTCCGGAGCACGTAGTCTCCGGCAAGGCTACCCTCAACGGACTGGCAAGTCCAAGTCAATAAAATACAGCCATTGCCGCAAAAAAATATATAGACCATCGACCTCAGGGAGGTCTTTAAGATAATCGAAAGTCCCGAGGCCGGGCCGCTCCAAGGGGGAGAGCCTACGGATAACCGACTGAATTTCGGGAACTGGTTGCCGGTAAGCCAATGCTTGCCATGTTTCCTCGTTGATGCCACGATTGTAAGCTATTCGTAGGCTATCACTATCATGGATCTCATCGATCAGCTTAATATTGGAGGATGAAAGCACATTTAGGTACACATACCTTAGTCCAAGTGATTCAATCATGTAGACCTTTTCGGGCCAACGGATGTTTAGGTCATGTGGGTCTTCTCTCCCTATGAACCAAGATAATGCCCGACGCACAGTAGGATTAACCTCAACTCCTATGGTTCTGCGAATGTCCCAAGGGCGCACCGGGGCAACCAATCGGTAAAAAGTCAACACTCTGTTGAACAGACTCAGATCTGGAGCCGCTTCTAAGCCTCGAACAGCGGCATAGCGAAGCTGTGGATTGTTGCTGAAAAGATCAGGCCGGCGAGGAGCCCTTCTGCGGTTAAGGTTAGCGGCGAGATCGTTCAACTCGTCGATCGATCGCACCTTCGTCCACAGTGCTCGGGCCGGCCCGCCAAGTCCAAGCGCTTGGATGAGGTACCCAAAGGCTGCAAGAAATAGCGGAACGACCAAGAAAGAGATATTATTTATTAGAAAATAGGCCCCATAGGTAATGTCAAAACCCTTACGTACAGCCGATGAAGCTACTATCCAGATGGGTATAGAGAGGCCGGCGCCACTCCACAAGAGTGCGAGGCGTTGAAGCCGCTCTTTAGCTGCCCGGCTGCGATCCCACTCTAGTGCTTCCAGCTCTTCATTTAATCTCTGAGCGCGGGCTGTCTTAATCTGCTCCTCGATACTTTTACGTTCCTTCGACCAACTGGCCCGTGCCTCGCGCCACAAGCCTTCAATACGGATCTGATCCTGCTTATCGATCACCTCTGCAGCGAGCCCAGTCGTACGCTGAGCATCTTGACTGCGGCTATGAAATAGCTGTAGCAACTCCGCACGCAATTCAGAGATTCGGCCCTCGAGTAGCGGAAGAATTGGCTGAACACCCCTCCCTGACGCTTCTTTAACCTCCTGCAGAGTAGCGGAAAATAGCTGGTGGAAGCTCTCTCGCTCATAGACAAGCACATGCGGTGTCGCCTGGCGAAGAGGGCCGAGGATCTCAGGGCTTACGTAGCCGATCACCACAACAATGACGGGAAGCAGCCGTGGATCTGCTAGAGCCTCCTGCACAACATCGAGGGTCTTTACGCTCTGCTGCGCCTCATCGTCGATAAATAGTGCTTCGGAGACTTCTAGGAGTGCCAAAGGTCTCCCGCTACGATCTTGAATGACACGACTAGCCCTACCCCTCCCGCTATAGGAGCCGGAATGATCTAGCCCGCGATCGCGTAGGACGGCTCCGATTTGGGTTACTACAGCGTCCAAAGAAGGCCTTTCGAGCACAGTCTCCATTAGCGCTCTGTCTACGATCGCGCTGGTTATCCTCTGCTTATTGGGATAGGCTATCTGGAATGCCTGATAACAAGTTTGGAGAAAGCTGCGTAAATTTCCGTGCACGCTTCCCAAGATTTGCTTGATGCCATCCTCTTCAAAGGGAAAGATAGTGGGGACAGCCTCATTGATGAGCGGAATTCCTTGAATGTATGTATGGATAAATTCGCGTGCATCCCGCTCGCTCAGTATCGAAAACGACTTTACGTTTAGTCCAAAACGCTGTCGGAGATAAGCTGGGAGAACCTGCCATATCTGATGGTTCATAGCAACGACTAACAGCCCTTGCTCTTTAATCAGGGTTTCAATTAGCCATTGGAGGAAGAGAACATTTTCCTGCAATAGTGGGCCATCGGGCTCCGATTTCAGGAAATTCTCACATTGATCCAAGAAAACAATAAACGATGAGCCAGAGCGATTGAATAGGCGAATCAGGATCCGTAAAGCATCGCGCCCATGGTCTGGAGAAAATTCTTTACTACGAACGCCAAGTCGGAGAAGGTCCTCAGGGTTGACAACGCCCCCGCAAAGCCAAGTGCGAGCCCTGTCGCCCAGATTTTCATCGTCCAGGTAGGAAATGACGTTCTTGAAGTCTTCGCTTCCAGCCTGCCGTAACTCTTCGCTTTGTCGCCTGTTAACATCTTCAGGGTCAATCAAGGCACTTTTGATTAGTTCGCCAATTTGGGAAAGGTTTCCACGAAGCTTCTCCCGTTCCTGGCGGCCAATTTCTGTTTCTAGATCCTTGGCTTCTAAATGTTCAAGACCTATTACTTCCAGAAATCGCCTGCTCACGTCTCGCATGACCTCCAGCGAGATCTCCTTCAAGATAGAGTATTGCAGCGTCGCGGCATTGGGTGCTCCGCACAGCACATAGGCCTGACCGCAGAGGCTCCTTTCCTCATTGCACTGACGTGCGGTTCGGGCTAAGAGATAGCGCAAGGAGTGTGTCTTACCCGAACCGGCCGGTCCGTACAAGGCTAGGGCTCGCCCAGAGTCTCCTTTCAGGTCGGAACGGGTTCTCAGGTAATTATCTACTACTGTCCAGGACTGCCGCAGTTGAGAAGTCTGCACAGTGATAGCCACTGAAAGGTCTTCGCGCCCCGAAGCTTCTATACTCGCGGTGGCCTGGACCGGGAATGGGTTCCGGTCCGGGTATTTAGCTGCCGCCATTGACCAGAACCTCCAATTCTCCTTGCAATGACTCTAGAGTATTGACATCGGTGAACCCCAATCGCTGGTCTTCAGGCCAGACTCCTTGGCCACTTAAGGCTTCGTATGTCCGTACCCGTCTTTTCAAAAGTCTCTCCGCAACCGTCAGCACTACCCCCACAGGATGCTGATTCCTCTCGCAAAAGCTGCTTAGCGTAGGCACGTGAAATGGTACTGGCGAAGATGTTCCCCACCTTTTCTCGAGGACCTTGCTAACATCGTTGGAGTTCAAATGTCCAAGCTTTAAAACATGCACATCGCTGTGTCGATCGACAAACCTGTCTACGTCAAAGACGCCTGCCTGTGCAGTAAAAATGCACAGTGTCGGGAAATTCTCAAAAATAACTTTGGCGATTTCAACCACCCGCGAAGTCCTAATTTTTTCCAGGCAGGATCCAAACGCGGCACCACGGTCGGCCTTCAGCGCAGGAAGCAGATCGGCTACAACTCCTTGTAGGTCATAATCAAGTGTGTCTAGGTCTGACAGCTTGCGCGCTGCGTAAAATCGGTCATTCACCTCCTTGGCCAATTTCACCTTGGGTTGCAATCGGTTGTACAGCGCGGCGATCCAGCGGCGGTATAGTTGTAACTCGCTGTGATCGGCCGCCTCAATTTGAACAGCAGAAAATCGACCATCAAGCTTCCGCACCTCGCAATATTTATGCAGAACTGCATTGGCAGCCGAACTCATCCCGGACTTCTCGCTGCCGGTAATCAACACAAAAGCAGGCCTGTCCGCAGGATCACTCGGCGAACCTGCACGTTCCCTCATGTACTGCTCGGCAGCGTCCAAATTTGCAAAACCGTCTATGTCACGCAGCAGGTGTTGATCGTCGCCCTTGTTCTGAAGAGGATCCAACACGCGCAGAGTGAACGGATTCGTTCTAAACCCATAGCGTTCAAAATACTCAGGCACCTGATCCTCCAAGCATTGACAGATAAAATGGTAATTGTGCCTTGATTCTGCAAAAATCCGACCCATCAAAAATTCTAGCGAGTGCGCTACCAGGCTGATAATACTTTACGCAGAAAGCTTTCAGGGGTTCCTGCAAGTTGCCGTAAGCTTGGAAGTCGGCATCCTTAAAGGTCGCAGCATAGGACTTTTCTAGCACCTCCAACCCTGACGGCATACGCACAATGTCCCAATAAAGTTCCGGGTACTGCACCTGTAGCGCGACTAGTCGCAGAACCATCAAGGGATCCATCTTTTCTAAGTCTGAATCTCTACGCATGAGAGCGCGCAAAACGGCAAAAATATTCAGAAGTCGCTTAATCTTGCGCGGATTGGGCAGCGCAACTTTTTCAACCACCTCTCGCACTTGTGCATGTTCAAGCTCGCTTCCTGGAACCATAACCATTGATAGGTCCTTAATCTGGGCACTACTAAGAGGAAACAGTTCCACCGGGAGTTGCACCATTTTTTCCAGGTATTCATATCCAACAGTCTGGTCCCTGCCGGCGGCGAACTTAAACTTGTCATAACGAATCTGAATGCCGCGATGGACCACTTCACGGTCAACCGCCAAAAACACGAATACGTGCTTGATATTCAGGAACAACTTGATTGAATCGAGTAATGTAATAATCTGATCGGGTTCGCAGCGGTCCAAGTCGTCGACCAAAAGAACAAGCTGAGCGCCATTTTCGTAAATCTTGTCAGATTCTTTCTGAAGGGTGCGGTGCAGGTTACGCATTGTACTCTCAACTATGGACCTTCGCTCTAGGTATTGCTTTTCAAGCTTTTCAAGAGCTTCCGCCGAAACGATGCCGGCAGTCGTTGTCTTGAGTAGGAGGTCTGCCCCGAGTCTGAGCAGCACCTCCCCAATTTTTTTGGACGACTCTGCGAATCGTTTATTTAAGTCTTGTTCTAATGCGTCGCGCAGAGTGTGCAACAATGCAACTAGCAAATTTTCTTCCCCCCGATAAGCCCAAGGGTTAAACCACACGCGAACAAACCGTTCGGGGTGATCCTTCTCCAGTCGTTCATGGATCATTTGGAGGAGTGAAGACTTTCCGCTTCCCCAAGGACCGAATACTCCCACAGTAAAGGGTGTTTGCTGCTCTGGATCTGTAAGAATTGAAATGATCGGATCAACGTACCTATGAAAGGAAAGCTTGTCGCCAGTCAAGCCGACGGGCGCATCGGAAACTACTGTCATTCCTTGAAAATAGTCCTCATATCTAAGTTGGGCGGTTGCTGGGTTCATACATTGCACTCCGTAATTTTAATTATAGTCAAGGCAATCGAGCGTACGATCTGGCCACCATTGGCGAGGATTCCATCTGACGAATGACTCTACGAGTCTGCCTAACGTGCATTCGTCTATCTCGCAAAGACCGCCACCAGCTCTTCATCGCTCGCGCAGTACCCTGCATCCAACTCGCGGGAGCCCCTCCTTGATCTGCCGGATCTGACTCTCCTGAACTCAGCGCAGGAGGAATGGCCTCCGTGGCCAGCTTGGCCGCTGATTGGTTCCTTGCCCGCGCCTGCCCTGCCGAGGCACTCCTTCACTTCAAGAGGTAGCTCGACAGTCATCCGGATAGTGGGTTCGTTCATGAATCGTCCCTTTATCGGCTCAGGATACCACGCAGCTTGGAGCCACCAAAACAAAACCGCCGCCCCCCAAGGGAGCGGCGGCTGTTGAAACGCGGGTTCCACCCTCGCCCTACAACTGCAACCCACCCAACGCCAGCAACCCATTCGCCGTCAGCGCCTGCGCCGCGTCCTGCGTTAGGAAACCCTGGTCCGCAAAGACCCCGACCTGATTAAGGAACGCCTGGAGCTGGTTGACGGCCGGCGTCGTATGCCCAGCCTGAGCCTGCTGTAAGGCCGCCTGGAGCTTCGCCTGGAGAGCGTTGGCCCTTCCACTGCTCAGCGCCCCAGAAGTGACCAAGCCGTTCACATCCTGGATCAGGAGCTGGATCTGCTCGGCGGCGGGGCGGTTGGCCCAGAAGACCGAGGCGGTGCGGCCGGGGATCGAGAAGGCGCCGAGGGTGCTGTTGAAGCTCGCGGCGCGCTCGGTGGCGTCGGCCGAGATCCTCTGGAGGGGGTGGAGGGTCAGGGGGACTCCCTGGAGCTCGGGGGTGTTGAAGTTCTTCGTCTGGTTCGCGGCGTTGAAGACCACCACCACGCGGTTGTGGGCGCGGTCGACGCCGCCGTTGTCGTCCGCGACGCTCATCACGATGAGGCCGGGGATCTGGCTCGGGCCGGTGTTGTAGAAGCGGAGGCGGCTCTCGATGTCCGCCGCGGTGCGGAGACGGAAGAGCGGCGTGCTCTTGCGGATCGCCACCGTCTCGAGGAAGTGGGCGTAGGCGGCGAGGATCTGCGGCCGGCCGGCCTTCAGCGCGGGGTTCGCCAGCAGCGGACCCTGGATCGGCCAGTTGGACTGGTTATCCGGCGCCGGCGGCAGGCCGACGCCCCAGTTGTTGGAGCCGTAGGTGAAGTCGAACTTGTTGAACCAGTCGCCCGAGTTGTAGCTGTTGCGGTCCATCGACTTGGAGCGCAGCAGCTCGACCCCCGCGTGGTAGAAGGGGATCCCCTGGCCGAAGCCGAGGAGGCTCATCCCCAGATTCTGCATGCGCACGCGGTCGGACAGGCTGTCCGCCGGGGCGGCCTTGGCCTGGATGGCGTCCCACAGGGTGTCGTTGTCGTGCGCCTCGATGTAGCTGATGACCTCCTGCGGATCGGCGGTGTAGCCGGCCGGCTGGCCGTTGTAGTCGATCTGGCGGGCCGCCACCAGGTTGCCGTTGCGGTCCACGAGCTGGTAGTCGGCGAGCGCCCCGGCGAGGCCGGTCTTCACCCAGTCGGTCTCCAGCAGCAGCTTGCCGAGCTGATCGGAGGAGGAGCCCTGGTTGGTGGCGTTCGGGTCGGTATAGAGACCGGTCAGGTATCCCTGCTCCTGGAGGCCGCTGAACGGGCCGCCGCCGCGCACGCCGTCGCGCAGACGGTCGCTGAAGGTGCCGACGCCCGTGCCGGCCATGTTGGCCTGGATGGCGTTGACGCCGCGGGCGTTGTTGGCCACCTCGCCGAAGTTCCAACCCTCGCCGTAGAGGTAGATCTTCCGGCCGTCCACCCCGTCATTGGCCAGGGTCAGGGCGTCGAGGGTCGCGCGCAGCTTGAGGATGTTCCGCTTCATGTGATGACCCATCAGGTCGAAGCGGAAACCATCCACTTTGTACTGCTTCGCCCAGGTCGCCACCGAGTCGATGAGGAGCTTCTCCATCATGTTGAACTCGGAGGCGGTGTTCTGGCAGCAGGAGCTGGTCTCGATGTTGCCGTCGCTGTTGAGCCGGTGGTAGTAGCCCGGCACGATGCGGTCGAGCACCGATTTGTCGTTCTGCCCGGCGGCGCTGGTGTGGTTGTAGACGACGTCCATCACCACGCGTAGGCCGCTGTCGCTCAGGCCCTTGACCATCTGGCGGAACTCGAGGATGCGGGCCGACCCGTCCGGATTGGTGGAGTAGCTCCCCTCGGGCACGGTGTAGTGCCAGGGGTCGTAGCCCCAGTTGAAGGGGTCGGCGTCCGCCACCGCCCGCACGCGCGCCTGCTGCTCCGGGGAGTCGGGCGGGAAGCTCGAAAGATCGCCGGCCGGCTGCTGCCACTGCGACTTGTCCTCGTTGATCGAGGTGATGTCGAAGGACGGCAGCAGGTGGACGTGGGTGAGCCCCGCCAGCGACAGGGAGCGCAGGTGGAGCATGCCGAGCGAGAAGGGGAGGGTGAACGCCTTGAAGGTCCCCTGGAGATTGGCGGGCACGCTGGCGTCGTTGGCGCTGAAGTCGCGGACGTGGAGCTCGTAGAGGACGATGTCCTCGGGAGCGTCGAGCCGCGGCTTGACCAGGCCGTCCCAGCCGGCCGGCTTGTACGCAGGATCGGCGAGGTCGACGATCTGGCTGCGCTGGCTGTTGCGCGACAGGCTCACGGAGTAGGGATCGGTGACCAGGTTGGTCTCGACCTGACCCGTAGTGCGGACGTAGACGTCCACCTCGTAGCGGTAGTACTTGCCGTACCAGCCGGCGTTCCCGGTGGCGCTCCAGACGCCGGTCGCCGGATCGGCCGTCATGGCGACGACGGTCGAGGGGGTGGCCGGGTTGGAGTCGTCGAACAGGTGGAGCTTGACGGCGCGAGCGGTCGGCGCCCAGACCCGCAGGGTGGGCACGTGGCCGGCGGCGAAGGTGGCGCCCAGCGGGCCGTTGTAGGTGTAGAGGTCGTCGAGCACGCCCTGGATCTGGAGGCCGGTGGCATCGACCAGGGTGCCGCCGCCGTCCTTGGCGTCGATCGCGATCTGCCCCTTGAGGGCCTCGCGGACCTCGGCCAGACGGCTCGCCGGGACGTGGAACGCCGAGTAGCCGGCGATGTGCGGGAACTTCTCGCGGACCGCGGCGGAGAGGCCGGCCGGATCGTACGTCAGCGGGATCGACGTGCCGCCGGTGACGCCGGCGGGATCGAGGGCGAGGCCGCCGTTGGCGTCGTAATGAAGGGAGACGTTCCAGGAAGCCGAGACCGCGCCTGGGTTCCAGGCGAGGGTGTCCGCGGTGACCCAGTAGGCTTGGGCCCGGCCGATGTTCCCCTTCGGGGCTCCGTTGGCGCCCACGGTCAGCACGTGGGTGGTGGAGTTGTAGGAGAAGAAGATCTCGACGCAGGCCTGCGGCACCGAGAAGGAGATGTTGGCGCCGTTGGGTGCGCCGTTGGCGCCGTAGTTCTCGTCCCAGCTTTCATTGATGGCGACCTTCGTCTCGTAGTTGCCGGGCGGGATGGCGGTGGTCGAGAAGGTGTAGACCCCGTCGCCGTCCGGATCCTGGAGCCAGGAGCGCAGGCAGTCCGGCTGCCAGTCCCCCGAGCAGCCCAGGAAGTGCTGGTAGCTGCCGGGCGCCGTGGCGATCACGGCGTTCCGGTTGCTGGTCACCCAGTGCGTCGCGTCATCGTAATAGAACTTGACCGCCGACGGCGAGGCGAGGGTGAGGCTGAGGTTGCCGCCCCCCGGCTGCGCGTTGGCGCCGTAGTTGACGTCCCACGAGTCGTTGAGGGCCGCCTTGTACTCGTAGCTGCCGGCCGGGAGGTTGAAGGTTCCCTGCCAGACACCGTCGGTCGAGTCGTAGGCCAGATGGGTGTTGGCGCAGGCGGGCTGCCAGTCGTCGGGGCAGCCGAGCTCGGACTGGAAGCTGCCGGGGATGGTGACGCTCGCCGGCTGGGCCGCGCCGACGCCGGAGCCGGCGGCGATGGTGAGCACGTGGGTGGCCGCGTTGTAGCTGAACACGGTCTCGGCGCAGTCGGAGGCGACGGTGAACGGGATGTTGGCCCCGTTCGAGGCGCCGCCGGCGCCGTAGTTCTCGTCCCAGCTCTCGTTGATCGCGACCTTGGTCTCGTAGCTGCCGGCCGGGATCGAGCGGGTGGAGAAGGTGTAGATGCCGTCGCCGTCCGGGTCCTGGAGCCAGGAGCGCAGGCAGTCGGGCTGCCAGTCCCCGGCGCAGCCGAGGAAGTGCTGGTAGCTGCCGGGCGCGACGGCGATCACCGCGTTCCTGTTGCTGGTGATCCAGTGGGTCTGGTGCGAGTAGTAGAACTTGACGCTGGCGGCGGCGCCGAGGTTGAGCGAGAGGTTGCCGCCGTTGTTCTGGGCGTGGTCGCCGTAGTTCTCGGTCCAGGAGTTGTTGAGGGCGGCCTTGTATTGATAGCCGCCGGCCGGGACGTCGAAGGTCCCCTGCCAGACGTCGTCCACCGGATCGTAGGCCAGGTGGGTGGCGGCGCAGTCCGGCATCCAGTCGCTGGAGCAGCCGAGCTCGGACTGCAGATCGCCGGCGACGGTCACGAACTGCGGGGCTGGCGTATTCGCCAGGGCCGCGGCCGGGATCAGGGATAGAAGTGCCAGGGCGAGCAGGATCGTACCCGCGCGCGACCGGCTGGATCGGAAGACGGGATCAGACATGGCAGAACCTCCTGGGCCTGGGACTCTGGGCGAGGCCTGGCCCGAAACTGATTGGGATTCCCGGCAAGAAAAGGAAAGGATGTACACACCGCACCGCCCGCTCTGCGAGATTTAAGACGTCCCGAGAGGACGTGAATTGTAGCAGGAGTTGGGGGCAGGGGGCCTGCCGGCGTTGGCCCTCATCACCCCGGCCCTCTTCTCCCAGCCTCCCCCCCACCGGCCGGGAGAAGAGGGAGAAGTTAGTTGAAAACACCTGTTTTAGCCCCCTCTCTCCCGGCGGATGGGGGGGAGGCTGGGAGAGAGGGGGTTGGGGGAGTGAGGGGTCCGCCCCGAAGGGGCGCCGCGGGCCACGGACGCCGATCAGCGAGAGGTCGCGCCCGGCATTGCTTCCATGAAGAAATCATGACGAACGCCGAAGCGCTGTATCCTTCGCCGTCGACAGAGCGATCCCCATGTCCGAACCGTCCATCGAACCATCACTTTCCGAGCTCTCTCTTTCCCGTCGCCTGGCGCTCGCCGCCTGCGCCCTGCTGCTCTTCTTCGGCGGCCTGGGGGCGTATCCCCTGCTGGAGCCGGACGAGGGGCGCTACGCGGAGATCCCGCGCGAGATGCTTGCCCGGCACGAGCTGGTGACGCCTCGCCTCAACGGCGTCCTCTATCTCGAGAAGCCGCCTCTCTACTACTGGCTGAACGCCGCGGCTCTCTCGGTCCTGAACGATCCCGCGACCGCCTGCCGACTGGCGAGCGCCTTCTTCGGCCTGGCGGGGGTGGGGCTCGCGTGGCTGCTCGGCCTTTCGATCGGGGGGGCGATCGGGGATAACGGCGGCCGGCGGGTGGCGCTCTGGGCGGCGGTAGTCCTCGGCAGCTCGCCGATGTGGGTGGCGCTCTCCCGCGCCAACATCATCGACATGACGCTGACGTTCTTCCTCTGCGCCACCCTGACCTGCTTCTGGCTGGCGCAGGACCGGGCGAGCCGGGATCGCGGCGAGCGGCTGCTCTGGCATGGGATGTTCCTCGCCGCCGCTCTCGCCACGCTCTCCAAGGGGCTGATCGGCTTCGTGATCCCAGGGGCGGTGATCTTCTTCTTCCTCCTGTTCGCCCGCCGCTGGCGGCTGCTCTTGCGGGTGCCCTGGGTGACCGGGACCGGGCTGTTCCTGCTGGTGGCCGTGCCCTGGCACGTGCTGGCGGCCCGGCGCAATCCGGAGTTCCTATGGTACTACTTCGTCCACGAGCACTGGCTGCGCTACACGACGCCGGAGGCGAACCGTCAGGAGCCGTTCTGGTATTTCGCCGCGGTCCTGGTGCTGGGCATGCTCCCCTGGGCGGGATTGCTGCCCGCCGCCGGCCGGCTGTTCCGGGGCGCGGGACGGCTGCGGGAGCGCCCCGGCCTGATCTTCCTGGCCTGCTGGGGGGGATTCGTGCTGCTCTTCTTCTCCGCCTCGCAGTCGAAGCTGGCGCCTTACATCCTGTCCGCCTTCCCGCCGATCGCGGTGCTGATCGCGCTGGCGATCGAGGAGAGCCGGTTGCGCGCCTGGGTGCGGGGGGGCGGCGTGGCGGGCGCGCTGGCGATCACGGCCCTGTCCGCCGTCCTGCTCTGGGCCTCCCTCGGCGGGATGCCGCGCCTCTCGCCGGATTTCGCCCCCGTCCTCTTCGCCTTCGCCCTGCCGGCGCTGGCCGCCGCCCTGCTCGCGGTGGTCTGGTGGTGGCGGCACGGCGCGGCGCGGTCCGTGAGTGTGATGGCGCTGGCGGCGGCTTCGGCGCTGGTCGTGGGCTGCCTCTGGTCGGCCGGGCCGCGGGTGGCCGCCAACCGCAGCTCGGCGCGGATGGCCCGCGTTCTCGCTCCCCGGCTCGTGCCGGGGGATGAGGTCTACGCCTACCACTGCTATCCTCAGGCGCTCCCGGTCTACCTGCGGCGGCTCGTGGGAGTCGTCTCGTTCCAGGGGGAGCTGGAGTTCGGCATCAGCCGGCTGGCGCCGGAGGAACGGGCCCGGCGCTTTCCCAGCGCGGAGCAGTTCCGGCCGGTCTGGAGCTCCGGCAGGACCGTCTATCTGGTCCTCGAGAAGAGGGATCTCCAGCGCATGATCGGGGACGGGCTCGCTCCGGGGACGGTCCTGGAGGAGCAGGAACGATATCTACTGATGGTCAACCGCCTTCGCGGAGCGCTTTGAGGAGAATCGATCGATGGCTGAGCCGTTCGTGAAGCGCGACACCTTCCTGCCGTTCTCCCGGCCGACCATCCGGCAGGTGGAGATCGACGAGGTCGTCGATACCCTGCGCTCGGGCTGGCTCACCACCGGCCCCAAGACCGAGCGCTTCGAGAAGGATTTCGCCGCCTACACCGGCGCCCCCGAGGCGCTCGCGCTTTCCTCGGCCACCGCCGGGCTCCACATCGGCCTGATCGCCCTGGGCCTGAAGCCGGGGGACGAGGTGATCATCCCCCCCATGACCTGGGCCGCCACCGCCAACATGGTCGAGGCGCTGGGGGGAAAGTCGGTGTTCGTGGAGATCGACCCCGAGACCCTGCAGGTCGATCCCGAGGCCGTGGCCGCCGCCGTGACCGATCGGACGGTGGGGATCATTCCCGTCCACTTCGGCGGCGCTCCATGCGACATGGATCCTCTGCTTGAAATTTCACGCCGGCATTCGCTCTGGATCTTCGAGGACGCGGCCCACGGGGTGGGGACGCTCTACAAGGGGAAGCACGTCGGCCTGTTCGACAGGCTGGCCGCCTTCTCCTTCCATCCGATCAAGAACATGACCACCGGCGAGGGGGGGATGCTGACCCTCACCGACCCCGAGCTGGCGAAGAAGCTGCGCGCCCTGCGCTTCCACGGCCTGGAGAAGCAGGCCTGGAACCGTTACGCCGAGGGGGGGACGCCGCAGGTCGAGATCGTGCTGCCCGGCTTCAAGTACAACTTCATGGACATCCAGGCGGCGCTCGGCATCCACCAGCTCGCCTCGGTGGACGAGTTCAACGCCCGGCGGATCGAGCTGGCTGCCCTCTACCACGAGCTGTTCGCCGAGGTGCCGGAGATCGGCCGGCCCGGCGTGCCCGCCTACGATCATTTCCACACCTGGCATCTCTACGTGATCAAGGTCCTCGACGCGGCGGGCCTCTCGCGTGACGCCTTCATGGCTGCCCTGCGCGCCCGCAACGTCGGCACCGGCCTGCACTTCCGGGCCGTTCACACGCAGCCGTACTATCGGGACAAGTATCCGGGGGTGGCCGGGACGCTGCCGAAATCCGAGTGGGTCTCGGACCGCATCTGCTCGCTCCCCCTGTTCCCGGACATGACCGAGGACGACGTCCGCTATGTGGTGGACGCGGTCAAGGACGTGCTGGCGCACGCGAAGGACTGACGAGGGCTCGTGATGGCCGATCCGTACCTCTCGGTGGTGGTTCCCGTCTACAACGAGGAGGCGAACCTGCCGGAGCTCCTCGACCGTTTGACCGCCACGCTGGTGCCGCTGGGGCGCCCCTATGAGATCGTGCTGGTCAACGACGGCAGCTGCGACCGCTCCCTGCCGCTGCTGCGCGAGGCCGCGGCGCTCGATCCGCACCTGGTGGTGGTCGACTTCAACCGCAACTACGGCCAGCACGCCGCCGTCTTCGCGGGGTTCGAGGTCAGCCGCGGCGAGGTGGTGGTCACCCTCGACGCCGACCTCCAGAACCCGCCGGAGGAGATCCCCAAGCTGGTGGCCAAGATCGAGGAAGGGTTCGACGTCGTGGGCTCGATCCGCGTTCACCGCCAGGACACCCTGCTGCGCCGCGCGGCGTCGAAGATCGTCAACCGGATGACCGCGGTGGCGACCGGTGTCCAGCTCACCGACTACGGCTGCATGCTGCGGGCGTATCGCCAGCCGGTGGCCAAGCTGCTCGCCTCATCGAACGAGGTCTCCACCTTCATCCCCGTGCTCGCCGACCTGTTCGCCGGCCGGGTGACCGAGATCCCGGTCGCTCACAGCGAGCGCCTGCACGGCGAGAGCAAGTACAGCATCTGGAAGCTCTTCCGCCTGCAGTTCGACCTGATGACGAGTTTTTCGGTGCTGCCGCTGCGGGTCACCATGGGCGTCGGGGTGGTGATGGCGGTCGCCGCCTTTCTCACCGCCATGGTGCTGATCGCCGGCCGGCTGATCTACGGGCAGGAGTGGGCGGTCTCCGGCATCTTCACCCTGTTCTCGCTGGTCTTCTTCTTCCTCGGCGTGCAGCTCTTCGCCATCGGTCTGCTGGGGGAGTACGTGGGCCGGATCTATCAGCAGGTGCGCGACCGGCCGCGTTATGTGATCCGGCAGGTGATCCGCGGGGGGACGAGTTCTTGAGAGCGGTCGTCCTCGGCTACCACACTATGGGTTGCCTCGGTTTCGAGGCGCTGATCCGCCACGGCTTCGAGGTAGCCGCCGTGCTCACCCATCGCGACGATCCGCACGAGGAGGTCTGGTGGGATTCGCTGGCCGTCCGCGCCGAGGCGCGCGGCGTTCCGGTGCATTATCCCGAAGATCCCAAGGACCCGGCGTTCCACGAGCTGATCGCTTCGTACGCGCCGGACTTTCTATTTTCTTTCTATTACCGGTACATGATCCCGGCCGCGGTGCTGGAGATCGCTCCGCGCGGCGCGCTCAATCTCCACGGCTCCCTGCTGCCGCGCTACCGCGGGCGGGCGCCGGTCAACTGGGTGCTGGTCGAGGGGGAGCGCGAAACCGGGGTGAGCCTCCACTACATGGTGGCGAAACCGGACGCCGGCGATCTCGTCGATCAGGAGCGGGTGGCGATCGAACCGGCCGACACCGCCTTTACTCTCTACGGCAAGCTGGAGACGGCGGCCGGGCGTCTGCTCGACCGCGCGCTGCCGGCACTAGCGGCGGGCACGGCAGATTCGATCCCCCTGGATCTGTCAAAAGGTTCCTATCGCGGCGGGCGCAAGCCGGCCGACGGGCGCATCGACTGGAGCTGGCCCGCCCGCCGGATCTACGATCTGGTGCGCGGCGTCACCCACCCGTATCCCGGCGCCTTCACGACTCTGCGCGGCGCGAAGCTCCTGGTCTGGTGGGCGCTTGCGCTGGATGATCATCCTGACGCCGCGCCGGGCACGGTGACCGCCGTCGACCGCGAGGGCATCACGGTCGCGGCGGGGGAGGGGTCCGTGCGTCTCATCACTTTGCAGCTCGACGGGCAGCCGGAGCTGCCCGCCTGCTCCTTAGCGCTGGCGGCCGGGATCGCGCCCGGCGAGCGCCTCGGGCTTCTGACGGAGGTTCCATGAAAGTCCTCATCCTCGGCGTCAACGGCTTCATCGGCAACGCGTTGACGCACCGCATCATCACCACGACCGACTGGCACGTCTACGGGATGGATCTTTCCTCCTCGAAGCTCGAGCACTCGATGGGCCACCCCCAGTTTCACTTCCTGGAGGGGGACATCACGATCAACAAGGAGTGGATCGAATATCACGTCAAGAAGTGCGACGTGATCCTGCCGCTGGTCGCCATCGCCACCCCGGCGACCTACGTCAAGGACCCCCTGCGGGTGTTCGAGCTCGACTTCGAGGAGAACCTGCGGATCGTCCGCTACTGCGTGAAGTACCGCCGCCGGCTGGTTTTCCCCTCCACCTCCGAGGTCTATGGCATGTGCCCGGACGCGGAGTTCGACGAGGACACCAGCCCGCTGGTCTACGGGCCGATCGACAAACAGCGCTGGATCTACGCCTGCTCCAAGCAGCTCATGGACCGGGTGATCGCCGCCTACGGCCAGCAGGTGGGGCTGCGCTATACCTGTTTCCGGCCGTTCAACTGGATCGGTCCGAAGCTCGACGACATCTACGCCGCCAAGGAGGGCTCCTCGCGCGTGCTCACCCAGTTCATCGTCAACCTGGTGACCGGCGAGCCGATCCAACTGGTGGACGGCGGCGAGCAGAAGCGCTGCTTCACCTGGGTCGAGGACGGCATCGACGGCCTGATGCGGATCATCGAGAACCCGGACGGCGTCTGCGACGGCGAGATTTTCAATCTCGGCAATCCCCACAACGAGTGCTCGGTGGTGGATCTCGCGGAGAAGCTGGCGAAGATCCACGACGCCCACCGCGACACCCTCCCCAACTTCATCCCTTCCCGCCTGGAGCCGGTGGACGCCGAGGGCTACTTCGGCAAGGGTTACCAGGACGTGGTGGCTCGCAAGCCGTCGATCGCGAAGGCTGACCGCCTCCTCGGCTGGAACCCCACCACCTCGCTCGATGAGGCGCTGGAGCGGACCTACGCCGCCTTCCTCGAGGACTGGCTGCGCTCCGGCCACCAGGTGGAGAGCGCCTGAAAATGATCTCCGGGCTGCTCGGCCTGCGGGTCGACGTCGATACCCACGACGGGATGCGCGACGGCGTTCCGCGGCTGCTCGACGTGATGGCGGCGGAAGGGGTGAAGGCCACCTTCTATCTCTCCATGGGGCCGGATCGCAGCGGCCTCGCCGTGCTCAACGCCCTGCGCCCGGGCTTTCTGGCGAAGATGACCCGCACCGGCGCGGCCAGCGTCTACGGCTGGCGCACCGTCCTCTCCGGCACCCTCCTCCCCTCGCGGCCGATCGGCACCGCCTTTCCGGAGATCGCCCGCCGCACCCGGGATGAGGGGCACGAGACCGGTGTCCACGCCTGGGATCACCGGCAGTGGCAGGACCGCCTCCTCCGCTTTCCGCCGGAGAAGACGGCTGACCAGCTCGACCGCGGCTTCCGCGCCTATGAAAAGATTTTTGGTGAAGCCCCGCGCACCTACGCCGCCCCCGCCTGGCTGAGCAGCGACGACGCCCTGCTCCACGAGGAGACCTACGGCCTCGCGTACGCTTCCGATTGCCGGGGTACCGAGCCGTTCCTCCCCATCGTGCGCGGCAAGACGCTCAAGACTCCGCAGGTCCCGGCGACCCTTCCCACCCTCGACGAGGCGCTGGGCGACACCTTCGCCGGCGCCCCCGCCTACTTCGCCGCCATGGTGGAGGAGGCGGGCCGCTCCGCCTGGCCGGTCTTCACGCTTCATTCCGAGCTGGAAGGGGGGCCGTACGCCGAGGATTTCCGCGCCTTCCTGCGTCAGGCGCGGGAGGCGGGCCTGCGCTGCGTCCCGCTCGGCGAGCTGCTCGCGGAACGGCAGCGCCGGGGGGCGCTCGCCGCTTGTGAGATGCGCCACGCGCCGGTCCGCGGGCGGCATGGGGTGCTGTCGACACAGGGGGTGGCGGCATGACCGCGCCCCATCGTTCACCTCATATCGCCGTCGTCGGCGCCGGCGCCTTCGGCGGCTGGACGGCGCTCCATCTCCTTCGGCGCGGCGCGCGCGTCACCCTGCTCGACGCCTGGGGGCCGGGCAACTCCCGCTCCAGCTCCGGCGGCGAGACCCGGATCATCCGCGGCGCCTACGGCCCGGACCGCCTGTACGTCGACTGGACCGCCCGCTCCTTCGGAATGTGGCGGGAGGCCGAGCGGCGGTGGGGGCGGGGCCTTTATCGCCGGACCGGCGTGCTCTGGCTGGGCGGCGAGGACGACGGATATGTCCGCGATTCGCTCCCCTTTCTGAAAGACGCGGGGCTGGAGATCGAGGAGACCTCCCCGGAAGCGGCGCGGACGCGCTTCCCGCAGATCGATTTCGCCGGAGTCCGCACGGTCTTTTACGAGCCGGAGGCGGGATATCTGCTCGCCCGCCGCGCCTGCCAAGCGGTGGCAGAGGCGGTGGTGGCCGAGGGGGGTGAGGTGCGGCTCGCGGCGGCTTTCCCGGACGGGTTCCGGGGCGAAAAACTGGAGCGGCTGCAACTCGCCGACGGTTCGGCGCTCCAGGCGGATCTCTATCTCTTCGCCTGCGGTCCCTGGCTCGGCCGGCTCTTCCCAGAGGCGATCGGCGAGCGGCTGCTGCGGATCACCCGGCAGGAGGTGTTCTACTTCGGCATACCGCCGGGGGACCCCTGGTTCCACGAGGACCGCTGCCCGATCTGGGTGGACCTGAGCGAAGAGCGGATCTTCTACGCCCTCCCGGGCAACGAGCATCGCGGCTTCAAGGTGGCGGACGACACCCGGGGACCCCTCTTCGATCCCACGCTCGAAGAGCGGCTCATCACTCCGCAAGCGCTGGCGGCGGCAAGGGGGGCCCTGGCCCGGCGCGTCCCCCGCCTCGCCGGCGAGCCGATCGTCGAGACCCGCGTCTGCCAGTACGAGAACAGCCCGGACGGCCACTTCCTCTTCGGCCGCCACCCGGAGGCCGGCAACGTCTGGCTCCTCGGCGGCGGCTCCGGCCACGGCTTCAAGCTCGCCCCCGCCCTCGGCGACTACGCCGCCGGCATCCTCCTCACGGACGGCACTCCCGATCCCCTCTTCCGTCTCGACCGCCCCGGCCACGGCGGCGAGGAGATCCGGACGCAGTTCGACCGGTGAGGCGACAAGAACAAAAGGAGTCTGCGTGAAGAAGATCCTCGCCTTCGCCGTTCTCTGCCTGCCGCTCCTCGGCGCCGCCCCACCCGCGGCGAAGACGCATTCCTCCCAGGCGCTCGCCGCCATCCTCGCGGAGTTCGACGCGTTCCAACTCGACCATGAGCCGGCGTTCCGCGTCCAGCGCGGGCTCGACGTCACGAAGCTCCCGGACTCCTCGTACGCGGGAGCGCAGAAGGACGCCGAGGCCTTCCGCGCCTTCCGCAAGCGGCTGGCCCGGATCGATCCCAAGGGGCTCACCCACGAGGAGTGGCTCTCCCGCGAGATCCTCGACTGGCAGCTCGCCACCTACGCGTCGGGTGCGGAGCACTTCTGGAGCTTCTTCCAGATCACCCCCTACTCCTCCCCGTTCCGCTCTCTCCAGCAGGTCTTCACCGCCGTCAATTTCAAGACCGAGAAAGACCGCCGCCGCTATCTCGATCTTCTGCGTCAGTACGCCCGGGTCATGGGGCAGCTCCGGACCAACCTGGAGACCCAGCGCGCTCAGGGGATCCTGCTTCCCAAGGCGGAGATCGATGCCGTGGTGGGGCTCGTCCGGTCGTTCGCGCGCAAGCCGGAGGAGAGCCCGTTCACGGTGAGCTCCGAGCGGCTCGCGAAGTTCTATCCGGAAGGCACCGAGTCCTTCCAGGCCGAGGTGCGGAAGCTGATCGAAACCGAGATCAATCCGTCCCTCGAAGCGCTCGCGGCCGTGGCGGACGCGAAGGCGTACCGGGACGCCGCGCCCGAGCAGGTCGGGCTCGTGCATTACCCGGGGGGCCAGAAGGCCTACGGCTACGTGGTGCGGCTCCACACCACGCTCGACGGCCTCACCCCCGAGACAATCCACCGCCGGGGGCTCCAGGAGGTCGCGCGCCTCAACGCCCGGCTGGAGGAGGTGCGCAAGGCCGCCGGCTTCCAGGGGGATCTGCCCGCGTTCCGCCGGTTCCTCAAGACCGATCCGCGTTTCTTCGTCAAGACGCCCGAGCAGGTCTCCGAGCGGCTGATGATTCCCGTGCGGCGGATCGAGCCGCATATCAAGGATTTCTTCGGCCGCGTTCCCAGGGCCCCATACGGCGTGGCCCGGCTGGAGCCGGAGCTCGAAGGCGGGATGACCTACGGTTATTACCGCCAGCCTCTCCCGGGGCATCCGGAAGGGGACTACAGGTTCAACGGCTCGAAGCTCGACGAGCGGTCGATGCTCTCGGCGGCGGCGCTGATCTATCACGAGCTGACCCCCGGGCATCACTTCCAGATCTCCCTGCAACTCGAGAACGCGAGCCTGCCGGAGTTTCGCAAGAATTCCTATCCGACCGCCTTCGTCGAGGGGTGGGCCATGTACGCCTCGGAGCTCGCCGAGGAGATGGGGGGATATCCCGATCCCTACGACCTCTGCGGCCTGCTCGCCAACGACCTCTTCCTCTCCTCGCGCCTGGTGGTGGACACCGGCATGAACGCCCTCGGCTGGACGCGCCAGCGAGCGATCGACTACATGCGGGAAAACACTTTCGAATCCGACACCCAGATCGGCACCGAGACCCTCCGCTACAGCGTCGACATCCCCGCCCAGGCGCTCGCCTACAAGATGGGAGCAAGCGAGATCTGGGAGCTGCGCCGGCGGGCCGAGCGGGAGCTGGGGAGCAAGTTCGACCTCCGCCGCTTCCACGACGCCGTGCTCGGCAGCGGCGCCATGCCGATGACCGTGCTCGGGAAGCACGTCGACTGGTGGATCGATCAGGAAAAAAAGCGGTAGGAGAAAAAACAGGGCGGCCACAAAGGGCCGCCCCTTATTTCGCGGCTACTTCGCCGCCATGGCCGGACCGGTCTCGCGGAGCGCGATCTTCTTCGCGAGCTGCCCCCCCTTCAGGCTGTCGTAATGGACGGTGATCTCGCCGTCCCCCTGGATCAGGAAGAAGAGGACGCGGGTGGAGAGGCCGTCGACGCCGGGCACCATGAGGCGATCGGCGCGGTGGTCCTGGACCTCGATCTTGTCGAGATAGGGATCGTTCACCAGGCCGCTCGAGATCACCTTGCCGCCGGTGACGGTGGCCACGTCCTGACGGTGCAGCTTGTTCTGCACCGCCGTCGCGGTCATCGACGGGATGGCGCGGTCGTTGAGCACCGGCACCTCGACCCGCCACAGCCGGTCGCCGACCTTCTTCACCATCGCCTCGCCGATCGAGAGCCGCGGCAGGTGATAGGCGTTGAGGAGGGCGAAGGAATTGTTGCGGTGCGTCTCGTCCTCGAGCGCCCACCCCTCGGGCACGCGGCCGACGTCGCGCTTGAAGCCGCCGATCTCGATCGCGCCGTACTGCGGGTGGTTGTACGGATGCCAGTCGACGAACTCGCGGCCGAAGGTGAGCTCGTCGTTGAACTTCATCAGCTCGGCGTCGGTGACCTCGCCGTTCTTGTCGAAATCCGCCGGCGTGTCATACATCTCGTTGGTGAAGGCGAGGGAGCCCATCAGGCTGTAGAAGTGGTCGGTGGTGGCGCCGTGGACGGTGTAGAGATCCTTCCACGAGATGAAGTACCGGTAGCCCGGCAGCAGCTTCTCCCCCTCTTTGCCGATCAGGTCATAAGCCTTGAGATCCTGCGGCGGATAGATCGGATCGGCCTTGGCGCCGGGGCCGCGCAGGATCATCCGGCCGTTGTTGTGGTAGCTCTGGACGGCGGCGACGTTGCGGTGCTGCATCGCCCACATCGCGATCGATCGCGTTTCCGGGATCGACAGCGGGTAGGCGCCGGCGCCGGACTGCACGTACGCGGGCTCCCAGGAGAAGCCCCAGGTGCGGTTCGGATCGACGTAGCCGACCGTGTCCTCGTTGACCCGGCCGTCGCCGTCGTTGTCATACCCCTCCTTGCCGAGCTCGAGATAGTCGCCGAGCTGGCCCGGCTCCACGGCCACCAGCAGGCGCGGGTCCTTGGGGTCGAGCCGGTGGGTGCCCTGCCCCATCGGCACCTTCTTGCGCATGGTGGTGATGTAGCCATCGCCGTCGACGTCGTCGAAGCCGTCCTCGTCCGCCTTGCCGTCGCGGTCGTCGTCCACAGGCACCATGACGGTGCGGGGGAAATCGGCGTCCGAGGGGCCCTTGAACCAGAGGGTGCGGCCGTCGGGGTTGACGACGGGAAGAATGTAGAAGACCGAGCGGTCGAGCATCTCGGTCACCCGCGGCAGCCTGCCGTAGTTCCTGAGCAGGAAGTCGACGGTGTAGAGGGCGGTCTCGGCGCCCTGCACCTCGTTGGCGTGGGTGTTGCCGTCGATGTACATGGCGGGCTTCGAGAGCTCGGGGCCGGTCGCCGGGTTGGTGATCGTGATCATCCAGAGGTCGCGCCCCTGGCCGCTCTTGCCGATGCTCTCGAGCCGGGTCCACTTCGGATAGGCGGCCGCGTACCCCTTGAGGAGGTCGACGATCTCCTCGTAGGGGTGCAGCCGGTTGAAGGTGGCGGCGGGCGGATTGCCCTGCGGCTTCAGCGGTTCCGCCGCCCGCAGCGCCGGGGAGGCGGCCGCGACGAGCGCCACGGCCCCCAGGACGGATCTCAAGGTATGGGGTTTCATGGCGTTCAGGCTCCCTTTCCGACGGTGGTGGTCTTCTGGTCGCGGCCGGCGTTGTCGGTGGTCACGTCGACCACGATGCGGGCGCCGGGACGGGCCCGCACCAGCCACTCCCCCTTGAGGGTACCGGTGGTGCCGTCGAGGCGTTCGGAGGTCGCGAAGTTGTAGCCGGTCACGAGGTCGACCCCCTGGCCGGTCTGCAGGGTCAGCCGCACGGGCACGTGGACCCGGGCGCGCTCCGCCTGCTTGGTGTGGGTGGCGAGATAGCCGCGGTTGCCGGCCACCGCCTTGACGCGGTAGACGCCGCCCCCGAGATCGGTGACGTCGAGCGACAGGACCTCGACCCTGGGGAGCTTGCCCGCGATGTCGAGCACCGTCTCGGTGTGCGCCGCCAGCGCCGGCTTGAGGATCGCCATCGGCGGGTTGAGCTCGACGAAGGGATCGAGCCCGCCGACCTCGGCCCGGGTTCCATCCGGCAGGGTGACGGGTGTCCAGGCGGCAAAGGCGCCGGGGGTGTTGGCGTCGACCCAGGCGAGCACCTCGCGCTCGCGGGCGCCGGCCTCGCCCGCTTTATTGCCGGCGCCGGCCGGAGCGGCACCGCCGCCGCCGCCCATCTGCTTCATTCGGTCGATCATCGCCTTGGGGGTGAGCTGCCCGCCCTTCAGGGCGCCGATCACCATCTTGCCGTTGAACTGCGGCGGCACCTTGTTCTCCTTGAGGAAGGCGTCGATCTTCTCCTCCCCCTGGGCGATGAGCTCGTCGGGGCTCATCGCAGCCACCTTCTCGGCGGTGAGGGCGTCGTCGGCCCCCTTGCCGGCCTCGGCCTTCTTCGCGGCCTTCGGAATGCCCCAGACGTCGAGCTCCAGGGCCATTGCCCCATATTGATAGTAGAGCCAGGGGGTGAAGCCCCCCTTGCCGTACTGCGCCCCGGGGCGGTCCGCGGAGAGGCCGGCCTTCTTCAGGCGCTCCTTGTAGCCCTCGGCGAACTTGTCGAGATAGGCCTGATCGCCGGCGTCCACCTTGGTGGCGGCCCCGGCGCCGAGGAACTGCTGGAGCTGCTCCTTGGTGACGCCGTTCTGCCGCACGAAGGGGAGATTCTGGGCCACCTCCCAGACCTGGTCGATGGTGTACTCCTGCTCGGGGTCGAGGCCCATGAACTTGGCGGCCTGCGGCGGCACCTTGAGCTTCTGGGTCCCCAGGTCGCCGCCGCCGCCCAGGCTCTGGGGCGCGGCGAGCAGGTTGTTGGCCGGGCCGTAGACGACCGCCAGGGCGACGTTGCGGCGGCCGAGGAGGAAGTCCATCAGCGCCCGGGTCTCGGGCGCGTAGCTCGACCAGGGGCCGGCCTCGGGCGTGGAGTAGGGGAAGGCATGAGGGAAGTTCTTGTCCGGCCAGACGCCGTCGGCGGCATCCTCGTTGAGCTCGCCGTCGCCGTCGTCGTCCTTGCCCTCGGTCTCGATCCTGTAGGCGCCGGCCCGCTGCTCCATGGCATCGGCCCTGACCAGCACGCGGGGGTCGCCCGGATCGGCGAGCCAGCCGCCGGACGGATCGGGAATCCGCAGGCGCGTGATCATGCCGTCGCCGTTCAGGTCGTCCGCGGGGTCCTCCCCCAGCATCCCGTCGACGTCGTGGTCGACCTTCATGCCGTCGCCGCCGCGGCGGACCCGGAGCTTGCCGAAGATCGTGTCGTGGGCGTCGGGGTTGAGCGCCGGGGCGATGTAAAAGGTGCTAGAGGCGAGTAGCTTCGCGGCAGGGCTGCCGGCGGGTGCCTCGACCAGGTCGCGGATCAGGTCGAGCGCCGCCTCGGTGCCGGCGTTGTGAAAACCGGCGATGTTGGCGCCGACGAAGATCGCTGGCCGGAGATCCGGATCGGTGGCGCCGGGCGCGGCGACGCGGGCGACCCAGAGCGACCGGCCGCCGGCCGACTTGCCGATGGCGAGCAGCTTCACCTCGCCCGGATGCGACTGGCTCCAGTCCTGGAGCTGCCGCTCGACGGCGGCGAACGGGTGGTAATCCTGATAATTGGCCTGGTAGCCCGCGGCGCCGGCGGGGCCGCTCAGGGCCAGCAGGCCGAGAGCGGCGGCCGCCGTGGCGGTCCGCAAACCGGGGAATGGAGTTTTCACGTGCACCTCCTCGAAAGAACGGCATGGGGGGATCGACCGGCGAAGAGCCGGGCGGAAACTATACGTCGGTGTCGAGAGGAAGTTGCGGCGAGATCGGCAGAACCTGGCACGTCGCTTGCTTTAAGGTCTGTCCAGTCCACGGTCCGAAGGTGGGGCCGACATACGAGCCGCGGGGCTCGAAGGAGATCCACCATGAAGTCTTCAAAATTAGCAGCGTTGTTCCTGGTCTCCCTGCTGCCGCTGGCGGCTTGCAAGTCGCACGAAGCGGACATGGGGGACAACACCGCCGATGCGGCGACCAGCACCCAGAACTCGGCGACGGCGCCGATGGATCAGGGTTCCCAGTCGTCCGCCGGCGCGACCACGCAGACCACCGAGCAGGAGATCGCGGGCACCAGCAATCCCAACGATCTCAACCCGGTCAAGGCGCAGTCGTGGATCGACGACGTGACGATCGGCCACAAGGTGGTCGACGGCACGATTCCCAACGCCGACCAGGGGGACGATTTCGCTCCCGGCCAGACGATCTACATCACGATGAAGGTCGCCGACGCGCCGGCCTCCTCCAAGGTGAAGGTGGACTGGTACGGTCCTGGCGAGACCAAGATCTCCGAGGAGGAGAAGGCGGTTCCGGCGGGCGCCAAGTACCTGACCTTCGAGAACAGCAAGACCAGCTCCTGGGCCAAGGGCGACTATCGCGCCGACGTCTGGGTGGGCGACGAGAAGGTCGATACCCAGCAGTTCAACATCACGGACAAGAGCGGCGCGGGCAAGTAACCCGTCGTCGATCTTTTCGAAGTAAGAAGCACGAAACATACCCTTTCTACCCCCCAAGGAACGCCGGCGCGGGATCGTCCCACGCCGGCGGTTTCCTTTTGTACGGGATAATTTTTTTGCCCGGCAACAAAAAAGGCGGGGATCTCTCCCCGCCTTTCCTGCTTACGATTCGTAATGTTTACTGCGGCGGCTTGACCTCGACCGTCGGCACCCGGACATCGCGCTTCTCGGTCGAGACGTCCACCTTCGGGACCTCCACCTCGCGCTTCTCGGTCCCCACCTCCACCTTCGCGGGGTCGACGTCGTACTTCGGCAGCTGCCCGCCCTTGGCGCTCACCTCTACGTCGGGCATCTTGCCGTCCTGGGTCTGGGTCACTTTGCAGCCGGTCGCCGAGACCGTGAGCAGCGCGGCGCCCAGCAGCAGGGTCGCTTTCCTGGAAATCCGGATCATGGGAGTCTCCTTTGCCTTGCCATATGTTTGCCTTCTCGAGGACTGATTACTGCGTAATGCAAGGACAAGGATGCAAGGCGCATTCCACACGAATCCACCAAAACCGCTAGGCGCGGGCGCGGCGGCGGGGCGCGGCGAGGGTGACGTAGGCCAGCTCGCGGTCCTCGCGCACGGCGCGCAGCATCATGCCGCCGCGCTTCATGTCCCCGGCGCCCGCGAAATCGCGCGGGAAGAGCAGGCGGTCGCCGAGGGCGGGCAGCAGCAGGTCCACGTACTTGCCGGTCGCGACGCTCCCCAGGAGCACCACCCAGGCCGCGGGCGCGAGATCCCGGAGCTGCTCGACGTGTTTCTTCATCGGCACGCAGTAGGCCCGGCTCTTGAGGTCGACCGGCGTGCGGCGGAGCTTCTTCATCTCCTCCGGCGTGATCCGCCAGCTTGGCGGCACCAGTCCAAAGCCGGGAGCGATGACCAGGATGCCGTCGTCCGCGGTCCCCAGCGTCATCTCCGGCGGCGGCGCCGCGAAGTGACGGGCGTAGCCGATCTTGCCGCGGAAATAGAGCGAGCTCATGAAGGTGAACGCCTCCGCGACGGTCACCCCCTCGGGGCTGCGGTAGCGCTCGGCGGCGCCGAACCGCGCCCGCGGCGAGGTGAGCTGCTGGGCCCTGAGCCCCTCGGTGCTGGCGGGAGAGAGGAGGAAGATCCGGGGTCTGGGGTTCTCTACTTCCATATCGAAAGAGAGAACGGCGGGCGGGTTGTTGCGCATTCCCGCAACAAGCCCTTCTTCGGGGTGATGAGGGGCCTACACCCGCGCCGGCCGCATCAGCAGCTCCTCGGCGCGGTCGGCGGGGACGGGCTCGGAGAGGAAGAAGCCCTGGCCGTACTCGCAGCCGAGGGAGCGTAGCTTCACCCGCTGCTCCTCGGTCTGGAGCCCCTCGGCCACCACCTCCATGCCGAGCTGGTGGGCGAGCGTGACGATGGCCCGGACGATCGCCAGGTTCCCCTCCGCCTCGTCGATGCGGGAGACGAAGGAGCGGTCGATCTTCAGGATGTCCATCGGGAAGCGGTGAAGGTAGTTGAGCGACGAGTACCCCTTGCCAAAGTCGTCGAGGTAGAGCTGCACGCCCAGGCTCTTCAGGCGCGAGAAGCGGGTCGCCGCCGAGTCGGCGTGGCGGACGATCACCCCCTCGGTGATCTCCAGCCCCAGGCAGGCGGGGGGGAGCCCGGAGGCCGCGAGAGCCTCCTCGACCTGGGTGAAGAGGTCGGACTGGAAGAACTGCTTGTTCGATAGATTGACGCTCAGCTTGAGGGCGCCGCGCTCGGGATGCTTGATCTGCATCTCGCGGATCTGCCGGCACCCCTCCAGCAGCACGAAGCGGCCCATGGGGACGATCAGCCCGGTCTCCTCCGCCACCGAGAGGAACTCCTCCGGCAGCAGCAGGCCGCGACGCGGGTGGTGCCAGCGCAGCAGGGCCTCGAAGCCCGTCACCTCGTCGGTCGCGAGATCGAAGAACGGCTGGTAGTAGACCCGGAGCTGGCCGCGCTCGACCGCCCGCCGCAGGTCGGTCTCGAGCTGCAGGCGCGCCATCACGAAGCGGTGCATCACGCGGTTGAAGACCACGTGGCAGGCCCGCCCCGAGGACTTGGCGCGGTACATCGCCGTGTCGGCGTCGCGCAGCAGATCCTCCGGACGCTCGTACTCGGGGGTGTGGACGGCGATACCGATGCTGGCGGTGGCGAAGACCTCGTGGCCGCCGAGGTTGATCGGCGCCGCCAAGCGCTCGTGGATGCGGTCGGCCACCCGCACGGCGTCGCTGACGTCGCGCCCCCCCTCGAGCAGGATCGCGAACTCGTCGCCGCCGACGCGGGCAATGGTGTCCGAGGGGCGCAGCGCCCCGGCGAGCGAGCTGGCGATCTGGATCAGCAGGTCGTCCCCCACCAGGTGGCCGAGGCTGTCGTTGACGATCTTGAAGCGGTCGAGGTCGAGGAACAGGACGGCGGTCAGCCGCTCCGGCTCGCGGCGCGAGCGCTCCATCGACTGGCGCAGGCGGTCCATGAACAGCGCCCGGTTGGGGAGCCCGGTCAGCTCGTCGTGGAGGGCGTCGTGGAGGAGCTTCTCCTCGGCGTGCTTGCGGTCGGTGACGTCATGGGCGTTGAGCACGACGCCGGCGACCGCGGGCTGGGAGAGGAGGTTCGAGGCGGTCGATTCGAGCACCCGCCAGGAGCCGTCGCGGTGCCGCATCCGGTGCTCGAAGGTCACGATCTCGCCCGGCTCCTCGAGGACCTGGCGCAGGGCCTCCGCGATCACCCCGCGGTCCTCCGGGTGGACGAGGTCGAGCAGGCTCCGCCCGGCGTGCGCCTCCGGCTCGAGGCCGAGGACCCGCTGATGCGAGGGGCTCTCGTAGCGCACCGTGCCGTCCTCCGAGAGGATCGAGATCAGGTCCGAGGCGTTCTGAACCAGCGAGCGGAAGCGCTCCTCGCTCGCCCGCAGGGCCTCCTCGGCGTGCCGGCGGTCGGTGACGTCCTCCAGCGCCCCCTCGTAGTGGAGGACCTCCCCCTGCGCGTCGCGGACGGCCCGCACGGTGAAGCGCACCCAGATGACCGCACCGTCCAGGCGGCGGCGCACGCGGGCCTCGAAGCTCTGCACCGGGCCGGCGCCCTTGAAGGCCCGCTGCCAGCGGCTGCGGTCCTCCGGGTCGAGGTAGAGGTCGCCGACTTGGGTCTCCAGCAGGGCCTCGAGGTCGGGGAAACCCAACGTGCGCACCAGCGCCGAGTTGGCGTCGAGCATCCGCCCCGCCGGGGTGGTGCGGTAGAGCCCCACCGCCACCCCCTCGAAGAGGCCGTGGTAGCGCTCCTCGGAGGCGCGCAGAGCGGCCTCGGCCCGCTTGCGCCCGGTGACGTCGCGGGCGAAGGCGCAGTAGCACTCCCGCCCCTTGTACTCGAGGTGGCTGAGCGTCACCTCGGCCGGGAAGCGCTCGCCCCCCTTCCGCACGTGGGTCACCTCGAAGGTGAGGGGACCCCGGGCGCGGACCTTCGCCGAGAGCTCCTGGAAGAGGCTGCTCTGCTCCGGCGGCAGGGTGTCCGGAACGCTGAGCGCGAGCAACTCCTCGCGGCTGTAGCCCAGCATCGAGCAGGCCGCCTCGTTGACGTAGAGGAACCGGCCGTCGGGATCGGTCCAGAACGCGCCCTCGCCGGCGCGGTCGAGGAGGAGCTGGGTGAAGCGCAGCGCCTCCTCGGCCTCCATGGGATTCCGCGGTCGGGCGGCGTCATCCTGCAAAAGCGCGCGCATGGGCACGATTCCTCTCCCGGCTTGAAGGCGAAATGTTCGGAACCCGTGGATTATATCCTCCCGCCGATGCTTTCCAGCGTCGCGGCCCGCACGGCGTTCAAATTCAGGGTTGCAGGACAGGCGAGTTCTTAAGATATACGCTATCATGCATATCTTGGCTGGTTCGGCGGTATGCCGGACGGAGCCCGGGCCACGGTCCGGCCGCGTCGGTACCCCTCCCCGGCGTGGCCGGACCGCCTGGTCCGTTTTCCATGCCCCTTTCCGCGGAAAGGTGATAGCGTTTTTTCCGCCGCGCCGGCCCGCCGGCGCGTTTCCCCAGGAGGCTCCACCGTGGACCGTACCCCCGCGGCTCTCTACCTCGAAGACGTCGCCGATCAGTTCCGCAAATACAAGCAGCTCGCCGACCGCGCCCTGGCCCAGGTGCGCGACGAGGACCTGTTCGTCACCCTGGACCCGGAGTCGAACAGCCTGGCCATGCTGATCCAGCACATGGCCGGCAACCTGATCTCCCGCTGGACCGACTTCCTGACCAGCGACGGCGAGAAGCCCAACCGCGACCGCGACTCCGAGTTCGTGGTGAAGGAAGGGGTCACCCGGGCCTCCCTGCTGGCCCGCTGGGAGGAGGGGTGGCGCTGCCTGTTCCAGGCGCTCGCCGCGCTGAGCGAAGAGGACCTGTCGCTGACCGTCCTGATCCGCGCCGAGCCCCACAGCGTGATCAAGGCGATCGACCGCCAGCTCACCCATCAGGCCTACCACGTCGGCCAGCTCGTGCTGCTCGCCAAGCACTTCGCCTCCGGCCACTGGCAGACGCTGTCGGTGGCGCGCGGCAGGACCCGCGAGTTCAACGCCGAGAAATTCAACGCCGGCAAGGGATGACGCCGCCGAGCCTGCCCGAGGCGCCGCGGCCGATGCGGCGCCTCTTCGCCTACCTGCGCTCCTACCGCGGGCGGCTGGGGCTGGCGACGGCGGCGAGCATCGCCAACAAGATCCTCGACCTGATGCCGCCGCTGCTCGTCGGCTGGGTAATCGACTCGCTGCGCGGCCGGCCGCCGGGGTGGATCGCGGGGCTCGCCGGCACCCGCGACCCCTGGAAGATGGCGGTGGTGCTGGCCGGGCTCTCGGTCGGCATCTTCTTCTTCGAGAGCCTCTTCCAGTGGATGTACCAGGCGGGGTTCATGCGCCTCGCCCAGTCGGTTCAGCACGATCTGCGGATGGACGTCTACAACCGCATCCAGTCGCGGGAGGTCGCCTTCTTCGAGGAGCACCGGCTGGGCGAGATCCTGGCCATGCTCAATGACGACGTCAACCAGCTCGAGCGCTTCCTCAACACCGGCTTCAACGAGCTGGTGCAACTCGCGGTGCTCTTCCTCTTCGCCTTCGCTGTGATGTTCCCCATCTCGTGGCAGCTCTCGCTGGTGGCGGTGGCGCCGGTCCCGGTGATCCTCTGGGGGAGCCTGCTCTACCAGCGGCGGATCGAGCCGCGCTACCGCCGGGTGCGCCAGGGGGTGGGCGGGCTCGCCAGCCGGCTGGAGAACAACATCGCCGGCATCCACGTGATCAAGAGCTTCACCGCCGAGGCGTTCGAGACCGAGCGCGTCCGCCAGGTCTCCGCCGAGTACCGGCAGGCCAATCTGGAGGCGATTCGCCTGTCGGCGATCTACACGCCGCTGATCCGGATGGCGATCGTGTCCGGCTTCGCCGGCGTGCTGCTGCTGGGGAGCTACTGGATCCTCAACGGCTCGCGAACCATCACCGTCGGCCAACTGGTGCTCTTCTCGATGATGACCGAGCGCTTGCTATGGCCGATCACCCGGCTCGGCACCACCGTCGACGACTACGAGAGGGCCAAGGCGAGCGCCCGCCGCGCCTTCGGCATGCTGGATACCGAGCCGGCGATCCAGGACCCGGAAAACCCTGAGCCGCTGCCGCGGGCGCGCGGCGAGGTGGCTTTCGCCGGCGTCGACTTCCGCTACGAGCGCGGCCGGGGGGACGAGCCGGTGCTGCGGGATCTGAGTTTCCGCCTGGCGCCGGGCGAGACCCTGGGGATCGCGGGGCCCACCGGCGCCGGCAAGTCGACGCTGATCAAGCTTCTCCTGCGCTTCTACGATGTCACCGCCGGCGCCGTGCGCCTCGACGGCCGCGACGTGCGGGAGATCTCGCTGGCCGACCTGCGTCACAACATCGCCCTGGTCAGCCAGGACGTCTATCTCTTCCACGGCACGATCCGCGAGAACATCGCCTATTCGAGCGACGCCGGGCTCGACGAGGTGGTGCGGGCGGCGAAGCTCGCCCAGCTCCACGATTTCGTGGCCGCGCTGCCGCAAGGGTACGAGACGCTGGTCGGCGAGCGCGGGGTCAAGCTCTCCGGCGGCCAGCGCCAGCGGCTGTCGATCGCCCGCGCCATCGTCAAGGACGCGCCGGTCCTGATCCTCGACGAGGCCACCAGCTCGGTGGACACCGAGACCGAGCGGGCGATCCAGGAGAACCTGAGGACCCTGACCGCCGGCCGCACGGCGCTGATCATCGCCCACCGCCTGTCGACGATCCGCCACGCCGACCGCATCATCGTCCTCCGCGACGGCCGCATCGCCGAGGAGGGGACCCACGACGCCTTGATCGCCCAGGGGGGGATCTACGCCGATCTCTGGCGCGTGCAATCGGGCGATCTGGCGGTGTCCCGGTTCTGAGCGGCGGGCGCACTCTAGGGACAGCATTGAAATTTCTTTTGAAGTCCTCGGATCGTTCAAAGGCGCTGAAGCTGTACCTCCCCCGCCGCTGGTCCACCTAGAGGGGCCAGCGGCGGGGAACCTCCCGCCCGAGGGCTCCGGCCGTCGCGATTTGACGTAAGATCTTCGCGTCTTGCCGGAACCCATGTCGGAGATGCCCCCGGATACCATCGTCGTTCTCGCTGAAAAGCCCTCGGTCGCCCGCGACATCGCCAGTGTCCTCGGCGCGAGCCAGCGAGGGGAGGGGTGTCTGCGCGGCAACGGCTACGTCGTGACTTGGGCCATCGGCCACCTGGTCGCGCTGGCCCAGCCGCACGAGATCAACCCCGACTGGAAGCGCTGGCGGCGGGACCACCTGCCGATGCTCCCCCGCGACTGGCCGCTGATCGTCTCCGAGGAGACCAAGGCGCAGTTCGAGGCCGTCCGCCGGGCGATCACCGCGCCCGAGGTCGAGCGCATCGTCTGCGCCACGGACGCCGGCCGCGAGGGGGAGCTGATCTTCCGCTACATCTACGAGGCGGCGGGGTGCCGCAAGCCGTTCCAGCGCCTCTGGATCTCCTCGCTCACCCCCGACGCCATCCGCCAGGGGTTCCGCAAGCTGCGCGACGGCCGCGATCTCGATCCCCTGGCCGACGCCGCCCGCGGGCGCAGCCGCGCCGACTGGCTGGTGGGGATGAACCTCTCCCGGATGTACTCCCTGGATTTCAACGAGGAGCAGCTCTCCGTGGGGCGCGTCCAGACGCCGACCCTCGCCATGGTCGTCGAGAGGGAGCTGGCGATCCGCGCCTTCGTGCCCGAGGACTACCTGGAGGTGCTGGCGGTTTTTTCACCAGGCGGGGAGCCCGCTTATCGAGGGACCTGGTTCCGCGGCGAGACGCCCAACCCGGAGGCCAAGCGGATCAAGACGCCGCCGGGCGGCAAGGACGGCGAGGATCTCGTCGAGGCGATGAAGATCGTCCAGCGCGCCCGCACCGGCCAAGCGGCGGTTGAATCGATCCGCGCCGAGACCAAGCGGATGCCGCCGCCGCTTCTCTACGACCTGACCGAGCTGCAGCGGCACGCCAACCGGCTCTACGGCTTCAGCGCCAAGAAGACGCTGGGGGTGGCGCAGACGCTCTATGAGCAGAAGAAGCTGATCAGCTATCCGCGCACGGACAGCCGGCACCTCTCGACGGACGTCGCCGCCACCCTGGGCGAGATCGTGCGGGCGATTCAGCGCCCCTATGCCGAAAAGCTGGCCCCCGGCACCGGCGAGCGCCCTTTGAGCCGCCGCTTCGTGGACGATTCCAAGGTCACGGACCACCACGCGATCATCCCCACCACCACCTCGCTCGACGTCTCCACCCTCGCGGACGACGAGCGCAAGATCTACGACCTGATCTGCCGCCGGCTCCTCTCGGCCTGGCACGACGATCACATCTGGTCGGTGACCACCGTCCTCACCGCGATCTCCAATCCGCCGGCGTCCGGCGTGGGCGAGCCGCTGCTCGACCGCTTCCACAGCACCGGCACGCTGGTCGATCAGGTGGGCTGGAAGATCCTGGACATCGAACGGAAGAAGAAGGAAAAGCCGAAGGAAGGGGCGAAGGAGGAAGAGAAGGATGCCGAGCCCGCTTCCCCGGAGGAGAACCAGGACCTGCCGCCGGGTCTCGTCCAGGGGCAGCCGCAGGAGGTCCGGGACGTCCGTGCCGTCGCCAAGCAGACCCGGCCGCCCAAGCGCTTCACCGAGGCAACCCTGCTGACCGCCATGGAGACCGCCGGCAAGACCCTGGACGACCGCGAGCTCTCCGAGGCCATGAAGGATTCGGGGCTGGGCACGCCGGCGACCCGCGCGGAGATCATCGAGACCCTGCTCCGCCGCGAATACATCGTCCGCATGGGCAAGACCCTGGAGGCGACGGACAAGGGGATCCGGCTGATCGAGATCGTCCATCCGCACGTCAAGAGCCCGGCGATGACCGGCCAGTGGGAGGCCCAGCTCCAGCGCATCCAGCGCGGGCAGGGGGAGCTCGGGGCGTTCATGAAGGAGATCGAGGAGTATGTAAAGGAGGTCGTGGGCGGACCCTCACCCCCCGGCCCCCTCTCCCGTCCCCTCCCGCCCTCCCTCACCGGGAGAGGGGGAGAAGGACAGTTCTTGGACTTCAGAACCGCGAGCGGTAACGGCAATGGTGCTCGCACGAGTCCAAATCCCCCTCTTCCCTTTACCCCTCCTCCGCCTTCTCCCCTTCTCCCGGTGAGGGAGGGTGGGAGGGGACGGGAGAGGGGGCTGGGGGGTGAGGGTCCGGGCGGCGGCATCGCCTCGCTCGAGGATCTCCTCCGCACCACCTTCCGCCTCCCCTCCTTCCGCCCCTATCAGGAGGCGGTCTGCCGGGCGGTGGTGGAGGCTCGCGACGTCCTCCTGGTGATGCCCACAGGGGCGGGGAAGTCACTCTGCTACCAACTCCCCGGGCTCGCGCGGGGAGGGACGACGCTGGTCGTCTCGCCGCTCATCGCGCTGATGGAGGACCAGGTGGCGAAGCTCCGCGAGGTAGGCCTCCGCGCCGAGCGCATCCACTCGGGGCGCGACCGGTCGGCTTCGCGGCAGGTCTGCATCGACTATCTGGCCGGGCGGCTCGACTACCTGTTCATCGCTCCCGAGCGGTTGTCCGTCCCCGGTTTCCCCGAGATGCTCGCCAAGCGCAAGCCGGTGCTGATCGCGGTCGACGAGGCGCACTGCATCTCGCAGTGGGGGCACGACTTCCGGCCCGACTACCGGCTGCTCGGCCAGCGGCTCCCCCTGCTGCGGCCGGCGCCGGTGATCGCTCTCACCGCCACCGCCACCCCGCGGGTGCAGGACGACATCGCCGGCCAGCTCGGCCTCGCCCGCGAGGGGCGCTTCATCCACGGCTTCCGGCGCACCAACATCGCCGTCGAGGTGGTGGAGATGCGCCCCGCCGAGCGCCGGGACGCGGTGCGGAAGATCCTCTCCGACCCCGAGCGCCGGCCGGCGATCGTCTACGCGCCCACCCGCAAGGAGGCGGACGCCCTGGGCGACCTCCTCCAGGAGAAGTTCCCCGCCGCCGCCTATCACGCGGGGATGACCACCTCCGAGCGCGACCGCGTCCAGTCGGCGTTCCTCGCCGGCCGCCTCGAGGTGATCGTCGCCACCATCGCCTTCGGCATGGGGGTGGACAAGCCCAACGTGCGGACGGTGATCCACACCGGCATGCCCGGCAGCCTGGAGGGGTACTACCAGGAGATCGGCCGCGCCGGCCGGGACGGCAAGCTGTCGCGGGCGATCCTGCTCTACTCCTTCGCCGACCGCCGGAATCACGAGTGGTTCCATGGCCGGGACTACCCCGAGACGGCCGAGCTCGACCGGATCTACCGCGCGCTCAAGGCGGAGCCGCAGGTGGACGGCCAGATCCGCAAGCGCCTGGGGATGGACGAGGAGCTCTTCGAGAAGGCGCTGGAGAAGCTCTGGATCCACGGCGGCGCCCTGGTGGACCCGGACGGCAACGTCGCCATGGGCGCCGCCGGCTGGCAGAAGCCCTATCTAGCCCAGCGCGACCACAAGCTCCAGCAGCTCGAGCTGATGAGCCGCTACGCCGAGTCCCACGGCTGCCGCATGCTCCACCTGGTGCAGCACTTCGGCGACCAGGAGGACTCCGGCGAGCCGTGCGGTATCTGCGACGTCTGCGCGCCCGCGGAGGCCGGAGTCCGCCAGATGCGTCCGCTCAACGCCCTGGAGCGGGACCTCGTGGACCGCGTGCTCACCGCGCTGCGCGGGCGCGACGGCCAGTCCACCGGTCAGCTCTACCGCGAGACCTGCCCGGAGGAGCTCTCCGACCGCAAGTCCTTCGAGCGCCTCCTCGGCGGCATGTCGCGCGCCGGCCTGCTGCGGATCACCGAGGACGAATTCGAGAAAGAGGGGCGGACCATCCGCTTCCAGCGGGCCACGATGACTCCCGAGGGATACCGGGGCGAGGCCGCAGCGATCGCCCGTGTCGAAATGGCGGAGGAGATGCCGCGGACCCGCAAGAAGCGCCAGCGTCCGGATAAAGGGGAGACCCGGGCCGTCCGTCAGAAGATCGCCGCCGGCCTCATGCCGGACGTCCTGGCGCCGGAGGCCGCGCCGGAGCTGGTCTCGCCGCAGGTCGTCGAGGCCCTCAAGGTCTGGCGCCGCGCCGAGGCCCAGCGCCGCCGCGTGCCCGCCTTCCGCATCCTCACCGACCGTGCCGTCCTCGCCCTCGCCGCCAGCCGGCCGCGGACCGAGGTCGATCTCCTCAACGTCCCCGGGATCGGCCCGACGATCGTGCAGAAGTACGGGCCGGAGATCCTGGGGATCGTGGGGTCGGGGTAGCTTACGGGCGGTCCGGGATCGAAGGCTCGCTCTGCGCGAAGATCGAGTTGAGGAGCCCGGCCAGGCGCACGCCTCCTTGCAGAAGCCGCCGCTTCACGAGGGGGATGTTCTTGTAGACGTACTCGTAGCTGATCTTGCCGTCGCCGATCTGGTAGACCCGGTCCCGTACCGCCTTGGATTCGTTCGCCCAGTCGGCCGGCGGCGCGCTCTGCCAGCTCTGCAGCTCCTGTAGCGTGGGATGGTCGATGAAGGCGGCGAACTCGGAGAAGCTCAGCTTTTCATTGTCGATCATCCCGGAGTCCCAGACGGTGTGGAGGTTGCTCTCCTCCTTGAACCACGTCACCTTGACGCTGTTGCCGCCGTGATCGGCCCGCCGCCCCACGTGCAGGGGCTGGTGGATGTCGCCCACGATATGAACCAGGAACTTCAGCGCCTCCTGCTTCGACTCCCGGGTCGCCTGCGGGTCGCGCAGCACGGCCGTGAACCGCTGGATCGCCTCGAGCACGTCCCCGGCGGGGTCGCGCGCGGTCGTCTCCAGGGTCTCGGCGTCGTCGATGCTGAGGAAGTGCCAGGGATCGGCCTTCTTCCAATTGGGATCGGAGCGGATCTCGTCCGGCCAGGTGCTCACCTGGTCCAGCCCCTCGGGGCCGAGCAGGCATTCGACGGCGCGGGCCGCCTCGTCCGTCAGGTGGTTCATGGCGATCCGGCCGACGATCCGGTGTCCGTTCGATCCCCAGGCGAAGAGCGAGGAGGGTGCCGACAGGAGCAGGGCAAGGACCACGCAGGCTCGTTTCACGTTCGCCTCCTTTGGGAGGCTCTGATCATAGCAGCCGTTCCGCGGCCGCCCACTCCACCAGCCCGAAGGTTATCCGGGCGTTGATCTCCCCGAGCGGATGGGCGCGGATCGAGCCGTCCGCCCGCCGGTAGCGCCAGGCGTCGATCCCGAACGGCCCCACGTACCCGGCCCGCCGGAGAGCCGCCGCCACCGCTTCGACAGTCTCCAGAAGCTGATCCCGATCCTGATTGGAGAGGACGGGATGGAGATCGATCCCCGCGAACTGCCCCTTGCGGTCCACCCGCTGGCCGTGGATTCCCACGATCCGCAATTCGTCGGGACCGAGCAGGGCGGAGACGCCGAAGTCCTCGGTGCGCTCCATCCAGGGCTCGAAGAGGAGGGAGCCGTGGTGCTCGAAGAGCCGCTCCACGGTCCGGCGCGCCTTGGGATCGTTCAGAGCGGGACCGTTCCGCTCGATGTACCGGAAGCGCCCAGAGGCGGAGAGAGGCGCCTTGACGACCCAGGCCGGAGGTGCCGTCCGGAGAATCCGATCCAACTCCCCGAGGGATTCCGCCATCCGGGCTCCGGGCAGAGCGCAGCCGATCTCCTCCGCGACTTGCAGGCAGAAAGCGCGATGGTGGACGGCGGCGACGACGGCCGGAGGGGGCGTCGGGAGCTGCCAGAGGAGGTCGCGGAGGGGAGCGTCCCAGGAGATCGCGGTGGAGAGGCGTGGACCGCCTCGGTGCGCCATGGCCTCGGGCGTCTCGCACCAGGCGAGGGCCTCGTCGGCGGGAGGGAGGTCGCGCAGCGGCCCCGATTCATCGAGGCCGGGACCGGTCGGAGCCGGGCTCCACAGCCGATCCCCCTCGCGGGCGAAGACGCGCAGGAGCGGGGCCATCCGAGCGACGGTTTCCAGCACGGAGCGGGGGGGCGAGGTCCGCCGTCCGCCCGCGAGGTCGTCCTCGGCGAGGAGGTTGGCGAGGATGCGCCTCACGACTCACTCTGCTCGAGCTTCCGGATGAACTCCGGATCGAGCCCCGCCGCCTCGCGCCCCTCGCGGTGGAAGCTCCGGCCCCGGGCCTTCGCCGGGCGGAGCGGCCAGGTGAGGTTGGCCTGGAAGGCGTCCCAGGCGGACTCGTCCTCCCGTTTCAGGACCTGGAGCCAAGTCCAGCCGAAACGGACGTGCTCGATCTCGTCGCGGTGGACGCGCTCGATCACCGCGGCGGTCTTCGCTTCCCCCGCTCGTCGCGCGGCCTCCTCGTATTCGACCGTGTGGTCGAGGTTGGCGTTCTCGAAGGTGAGCGACATGGCGCAGAGGAAGCGCAAAGGGGAGGTGATCGTCTCGATCTTGCTCCAGAAATAGCCGTTGACCGGATAGTCGCCGAAGTGCGCTCCCGCGTCCTCCACCCGGGCGATGTACATGCGGGTATGCCGCTGCTCGTCGACGAGGATGCGGAGCAGGCCACGCCGGAATTCCGGCGGCGCTTCGGGAAAGGCGAGGAGCGCCCAGGCGAACAGCTCGGCCGCCTGCAGCTCGTGATTGGCGAGGGCGTGGAGGATGCGCGGGCGCTGCGCCGGATCGGGCATCCCCTCGATCGGCGGCACCTCGATCCGCCGCTGGAACCGCAGACCCGGCGGCCGGCCCGGGTGATCGATCCGCAGCGGCGGGCCGGGGGCCTCATCCGTCAGCCCGGCCGGGGGCGGCGCGAGCTTGCGGTCGAGGTCCTCGGTGGTGACGAGGTTCTGAGCGAACTCCCGGATCTCCACCGAGGAAACCTACCGCATGCCGCGTCCTACCGGTAGTGGACGATCGCCGACAGCACGAACGTCCGCGGCGGGGAGAAGAAGGTCCCCTTGCCGAAGTTCGGATTGTTCTGCACGTAGGGGACCGGCCGGCCGAGGACCTGCCGGTCGTCGACGTTGAGCGGCACCTGCCGGTCGAGGAGGTTGGTCACCCGCCCCTCGAGCTCCAGGCCGATGCCGCCGAAACGGAACTCGTAGGAGGTGAGCAGGTCGATACCGTACCAGTCCGGCATCCGCCGCGAGCCCGCCTTCTCGAGATAGCGCACGTAGGAGCTGCTCGAGACGTTCGGGTCAGGGAGACCCCGCGCCTCCCAGGCGCCGCCGCTCTGGAAGAAGGTGTACGTGCCGATGCTCCAGGCGTCGGTGGGCCGGATGACGGCGAACAGCTTGGCGACGTGCGTGCGGTCGCCGCGCAGGATGCCGTTGCGGTTGTCGGTGATCAGCACGCCGGGGCCGTCGCCGATGAACGAGGAGTTGTAGAACGGGGAGTCGCCGGTGCTGCTGAAGTCGATGTCCCAGTTGCCGGTCAGCCGGCTCCAGGTGTAGCTGGCGTTGACCGTCAGCCGGTAGAAGCGGTCGTTGAAAGGCCGGCGGTTCAACGCCAGCGTGACCGCCTTGTAGCGGCGGAAGGCGCCCGGGAGCTGGGCGACGTGGAAGGGGCCGTTGCCGAGCCCGTCCGCGCTGATGTCCTCATAGATGTTGCCGACGTCGCGGTACATCCCCCAGACCTCGCCCGACCAGGTGGTGCCGAACGGCCGCGCGTAGCCAAGGAGATACTCGTCGGTGAACTGCGGGTCGATCCCCTTGTCGATCGTCTTGGTCTGGGTGTTGGCCGCGGGGACGTCGGAGATCAGGTTGCCGGCGGCGTCGAACGTCGCGCGGGTGGTAAAGATGCGGGTCGGGGAGCCGGCCCGCCCGAGGGACTTGTTCTCGGTGTTGTAGTAGCGGCCATAGTTGAAGTAGAGCTTGTCCGCGGTCTCGGCGCTGGGGACGAAAGAGACGCCGAGGCGCGGCTGGATCTGCTGGCCCCAGCCGAACGACAGGATCTTCTGCTTCCGCTTGGTGCCGGGAGTCGCCCCGTTCGCCTCACCGAAGTAGTCGTCCCGGTTGTCGAGCACGCCGAGGGTAAGCGTCAGCCGCTCGCCGAGGGCGATCTGGTCCTGGACGAAGACGCCGTAGGAGGTGCCGCGGCCGGTGTGCGGCGGCTGCTGGGAGACGTAGCTCGCCGTGAACTGGCGGGTGGTGGCGTTCCAGGTGACGGAGCCCCAGCCGTTGGCCAGCCGCTCCAGCCGCTCCTCGCTCTCCTCGTAGGTGACCCCCGCCCGCAGGTCGTGGCGCGTGTTCCCCCAGGTCTGGAAGGTCTGGAAGGTCCCCCGCAGCTCGTCGCGCGTGAAGTCCTGGTTGTTAACCGCCAGGCTCGCGCCGCCCACCGACTGCCCCACCCCGGTCGCGCCGCCGACGAGGAAGTCGGAGGTCGAGGTGAACAGGCCGGTGAGGTCCGGGCGCAGCGCGTTGAAGGCCGGCCGGTAGCCGAGTTTCAGGGTGGGGTCGGTCGAGTTCTCTTCCTTGTCGTGGTTGTACTTGCCCTCGACGAAGCTGTCGGCGGTGACGTTCCACGTCCAGGTGGCGGTGCCGAGCAGATACTTGCGCGAGTCGTCGCTGCCGACGCTCGGATTCGCGCTCGAGCCGATGCCGGCGTTCTTGTCCGTGCGGTCCCGCGAGCGCAGCCCGGCGTTGATGAACTGGTTCGGGGTCGGGTTGGCGGTCAGCTTCCCGAAGTACTCCTGGGTGACCACCTCCTCGTCCGGCACGGAGCCGAGGTTGTTGCGGCGGTCCGTGGTGGTGATCGAGGGGCGGCTCGCCGAGCCGTAGAACCAGAGCCGGTCGCGCAGGATGGGGCCGCCGAGCGCGATGCCCAGGAAGTCGGAGTCCTGGGTGTTCTGCACGGCCGAGCTCTTGTTGGCGGCCACGAAGCTCGACGGCTGGTACTCGACGCGCGCCTCGAGTACCA